>Ga0307515_10010900_pt1 | contig 17343 bp, 21 predicted proteins | sample 17_EM_MG_FD_194513 | JGI IMG/M metagenome (GOLD analysis project Ga0307515, IMG submission 194513) | Populus trichocarpa ectomycorrhiza microbial communities from riparian zone in the Pacific Northwest, United States - 17_EM | ecosystem: Host-associated > Plants > Roots > Unclassified | place...
AAATGCATTCCTGGTACCTTTCAGCAGAGGGGAAGGGGGGTGTGCTTGGTAACTAGCCTGGTAGGCAGTGGGGGCAAGGCAGATTGTGTGGTGGGAGCAGACGGAGTGATTTTTTGTGAAGCCAGAATGCGGGAGGAACTTTTCATTGTTGATGGACTTCCAGCTTGCAGAAGGTCGCGCACAATGAAGAGATGGGAGTCAAAGTGCTCCACAGTGTGCTATTTGTTGCTGGAAGATCTCGATAGATTATAAGGCTGTTGATGAAGGCTGTCTCCAGAATTCAATAGAAAAGTGAATACCAATTGCATCTGGATATGAGCTGTATATCAAAATAGGTTCATTACTGGTCAGCCACATCCACACCCACCTAGTGCTGGTTGTAGGCATCAACAATGACAGGTATATCAAGCTCTTTCTGGCACTCTCCAGGAAGAAATGTGGAATTTATGTTAGGGGTTCTCCTCTAATAGAGTATACGTGGCCTGAGATACCAGTGATGGGTACTTGTCAGTGACCTTCGGGCCATCTGACATGCAAAACGACTACCCTAGGCATCCTCAGAACTTTCGGTCATGATTACCTTTAGCGGGGTATGAGTGGTACTCGTCTGGATTGATTAGGCTTAGGCTTAGCGGATTCATTGAAAGCATACCCTGCGGCAGCTGATTTGATGATGCAATTACACTGCCAGATCGAATGGGCTACAACCCTGCCGAGCGTGTAATTTTCAACCAGATTTACTTCCAATGCTGGAGTGATTATGTTTGATTAGCGTAGAACAAAGGAGTTCGTAGCGCAGACACGGCAATCGTTAGTTGCAAGCGATCACGTGGGATCTTAAGACCAATCTCTTTTGCGAGGTTGGAGCACTGGGCACTCCCCGGCCAAAGGGAATAGTCCCGGCCTAACCAGTGACGTGATTGAGAGATTATGACATTGGCTGTTGACATGAGGCCTATTGCATCCCTGCACAGTGGCTTGTGCGGAATGGCAACTGCAAGAGCCTTTCGTTCAGATACGAAAGAGCACGTGTCATTCAATCTACATCGGCATAGTAGTGGTTGTCCGCCACGTGAATCTATGATGCAATCGTACTACAGTATTGGTTTGCTCGAAGACGTTGTACACTATGTTGGCAAACGTTCCCGATTACCGAACCATACGAGTGTGAGATGTTCAAGTTGAAGTTATGATCTGATATATGATATCATGCGTGGTGTGGGCTGATTCTTATCAGTAGCGTAACGCATTAATGCCGCACACGCATGTACACGATAACCTAAGGGATGCGTGGCAATCTCCACTAGGCGCGTTCAAGTGCTGACTTGCCTAAGCATGCATGCGGACGATAAGAATGGTAGTCGCAAAAGCACCTTGCTATCAAAATCATAGAAACGAAGTATGGGTGCGCATGCGTAACATCCCAAGGAGCTTTCTATAAAGAGGTTACATTGTTCTGGCAATGAAAAGAACAAGCTCTAGCAGCGAAACAAACAGCGATACCTACCAGCGGAAGAAAACCATTATTTATTATTAAGTTTTTATGATACCTATATCTACTATTATTATATATATAAAATCTATTAGCTTTGGGTAGCGGCAGCCCCGCAACTTTCGGTAAGTACTACCTTGAGTAATGACTCTGACCTTCAAAAACCACAACGAAGTTATAGTGTATGCGCTAGAGAAGATTATCGATTACGCCAGAAAGAATCAATACATCTTCGTAGCACAAAGTGTTTGGTGGATAGCCTCCATGATTGTACTTACCGAAGGCCTTGTTATCCATATCGATAATATTCGCATACGTTCCAAAGCGGATCAAGTACCTACTAGTGAGGTTAAACAAATACCTTCAGTAAAGGAAGTGTCGGCTACACCTCGGGAGCTTCAGGCCGATCTTAAGAATAGTAACAGTACGAGTTACGTTCATCTCGATAGGATTTCCAGGATCAATCAGGATAGTGATAACTGCCGTTCGGAGAATAGTGATTCCGAATTGAATCAGGCCTCAAGAGTTATAAAGGAAACAAGGGAGTTCCTCAATAAGTCTCGGAAGGAAAGAAAGCAGTTGAGAGGAAAGCAGGATCAACTGTCACGAATAAGATCGGGGAAAATACCAGAAAAACCTTTAACCCGGAAACAAGAGAATCGATTAGGAGCAATCTCTAAGAATACACTTGTTAAGTACCTGGACGGAAGGAAAAAGTGATACAAGATTTAGGGAGATTACGCGTACACATAATATTGCCGATAGTATCTGAACGCCAGATGTATCAAGGAATAATCAAGAAGTTAATCATTAGGATTAATTATACGAAGATATATGTACTGTCAGTATTGTCTTACACCACGATAAGATTTAGTCGCTATTCATCTGACAGCTTCTGATACGACTATACATATTTGTCCTTGTTGTGTATACGACCTTTACAGACTTCCAATACGTGTTGTCTGGGAATACGCTTAAGGAATTACAATACGATCTACGGCCGTATACCTAGTATCTGCTTATAAGTATCTTGGATATAAGTAAGTATAGTTACTTTAGATGGAAGCACCCCCGTAATAATTTACTCCACTTGCATTGGTGCTCTTGTTGCCTGGATGCTTTCTCATTCTCAGCACCAGTGAATTATCACCACTTAGAGGGTGGATTGTAGACATCATGGTAACAGGAGAACAGTCCATCCATAGCAAGGTTGCAACCCCATTATTAACAGCTCCACATTGAAAATAATAGGGTAATTTGGCATTTTTCCCAAGTTATAGCTCCTTGGGAAATCCTCGGATCTGCTGCCTGCATGTGCCACATGCTCCTATGCTCATCCAACGGTGCTCTGCCAGCAGATGTTGTATTCTAAAGATCTTGTTCATGTATATATTGAAGGAGAAATTTCGATGCTTCAGGTGTAAATATTTAATCATGTGGTAAACCGTCTTTAGAGTATCTGTAACAATGGCAAAAGTGCAAATCAACTATAGAGTGCACAACGCACACACGCACACACGCGCAGCTCATAGCAAGCTTCCTGTGTACCCCTGCGCGACGCGCAGCCTATAGTCATCCATAGTCGGTCCATAGACATCTGCGCATGGGCCTATGGATGCATTTACGACCGGTGGGTTTATGAGTGGACTACCATCGGACTGATCTTGTCCTGTGCGTGCCCGCAGGCTCTATCCATTGGTAGAACGCATATCCGGATATCCGGTGGACGTACCAAGCCCTCTATAATCCAATATGATTACTTGTATTCGGCCGCTACGTGTATAGAGAACGCTGCAGTGCCGCTAGATGGAGGATGGATATCCTACAATTGCACAATGAGTGCGTGGCAACTACAAGTCGAGCCCACGCTAAATCTATAGGATTAGATTATGCCGCCGGAAGAAGGAGGGATATTTTGCGATACCACAATGGGCGTACGGCAACTACAAGTCGAGTCCACACTAAAGCTATGAATGTTCTGAATGGGCATCATATGCTGCTATCGGTATATTCACCGAATTTCCGCATGAACTATGGCACAATGGTCAGTGGAGTTCTTGTGGAGCTATGGCACATTTTCCAGTCGAGCTATGGCACGATGATCATACAGTTGCGGTAGTCTAGCAGAGTTATGGTACAATTTCCAGTGGAGCTATGGCACGATGATCATAGAGTTGCGGTAGTCTACAAGGGTTATTGTACAATTTCCAGTGGAGCTATGGTACGATGGTCACAGAGTTGCAGTAGTCTACGAGAGCTATGGCACAATGACCATAGACTTCCGGTAGCTGGATGGGAGCTACTGCATGATACGATTCACACTAAAATATAAGCTTTCACTAACGAATACAATACTTTTAGCAGCACGTCTAGTCCATCGGCCAAACCATAACTGCACACTGCAAACTTAATTCCATTCCTTAGCCAAACCGTAACTCCACACTGCAAAACTATATTCCATTCCTTAGCCAAACCTACGGACAACGTCCTCTCGAACCTTACCGGCAATACTAGCCCAGGTTCCGTGCATTCCACTCTAAACTAGTTAGCATGGGGCACATGACCTCCGGTATACTTCCTTACCTTACAGACGATGGCCATCATTCAGACTCGTCCGAGTCTTGCCGCGCCTCTACAGCCGCTAGTCTTTCCTTCATCTTGCCGAGGTTTTCCTCGCATGCCGGGAATGCCGTCGGTTTTGGGAGGCTTATACGTTGAACCGCCTTGCCGTTTTGTCTTCTGATATCCAAAATCTTATGTCTTATTAAGGACATGGCAATGTCTGACGATTCTGGCGTCGTATACGCAGTATCCCACATCTCCTGATGCCTCTCGTATATTGCTGCGATGGTCAGTTATTGTGCAGCGGCCATTGGAAAGCTCACTCACTGCCGGCGTTTATCGAGTTAAATAGCTGCGCTTGTACAGCCTTGCCAGTGGCAACGTAGGTGTGGAGGTGCCACTGGAGAGTGGTTGGCATTAGACAGACGAACTCGGGTGACATTTGCGCAAGAAAGCGCAAATCTTGGACACCCAGGGCTTCGTTCGCCTTGAAAAAACACTGGTAAATGGCGGTAGCAATGTAGCTGCTAACGTATGGCTCCTTGCGAGTCTGAGGACAAATATCAGCATTATTCCTACCAGTGGACGTATGATACCTGCCTCTACATCGTTCTTCTCAAAGATATATTGTTCATCGTCGAGCAGCCAGCGGACCTTACCCTTCCTCTTTGGGGTCTCCATCTCCAGGAGTTGGTAAATCTTCTTCAGTATGCCAATCTGCGAGACTGCGGTGCTTCGCACGGAATAGTGAAATCCTCTGATCTGTAGCTGGTGGTTAACATTGGTACCAAAGAAAGTCTAGGGGACTTGCATAGGCCACGTGTTCAGGCGCCGGTAGTTGACGGACACTGTCATCCAATTTCCATAATCCGCGGGACATTATCCAGGCAGCGGCAGCCGTCTCATCTACATCCTCCAGGAAGGGGTTATCGAACAATGTCTTCCGCCTGATCGTTATGGAAGCTTGTTCCGCCACTTTTCTAACCTGTGGATCCTTCAACTGGTCGATACCTCTCAACTTCCGTCCGTGTTTAGTCTTTTTGGCCTCCCGAGGTTCGCAATCAGTATCAGCCGCAGCACGTTTCTGTGGAGAACTCCGAGTGCTTCAATGCAAGGTCACGGGCATCAAGGCCCTTTCGCTAGAATTATCGCTGTGCTGGGAACTAACATGACCAGATGCCGGCATTGACAGGGGATTATCCACCGACGGCGATGATGAGGAGGAGGCCGACGAGCGTCTCGTGGGTGCTTTCGATAAGGCCTGCTTTGGTGGTTTTTGAGCAGTGGTCGACAAGCGTCTGGTGGCTGCTTTCGACTTTGGAGGGTTTGGAGTAGGAGTGACCGAGTCCCGGAGAAGTTCGTCATCCGTATCCATGAAATTGTCCGGTACATCTGATAGTTGGTCGTCTGTGAGTTCGATATCTGGTGGATTCTATCCCACATCAGCATGGCACCCAGATCACAGGGTATAAGCTTAACAGCGGCCGAGATGAGGGCTTGGATGAAGGGCGTGGGGTTTCAGTATACTCATCTTCGCTTCTAGAAGAAGGGATTTCTTCTTCTTCCTCCCTATCTTCTTTTTCCTTGAGCAGCCTTGTCGATCGGCTGGTGGCATTGGATTTGGCCACAGCATTGCTCCTGGGTCTCCGAGTGTTTCTTCTCGCCATTTCGAAGCTAATGGATGAGGTGTGTTGAAAGAATAGCAAAAGAGGTAGGAGGAGGAATGGAGAGTGTCCTGTGGAGTGCACTCGTCATAGTATATGTATCTAGTTGGGGTCCGGATCTTCCACATGCATCAGTGATTCTCCATTAACTTCCGCTAGACGAAGATTTTGATCTAGATCTCTATAACCGAAATTCTAATCTCCGTAACTTTGTTCCCGCTAGACGAAGACTTTGATCCAGATCTCCGTAACTTTGTTCCCGCTGGATGAGGACTTTCATCCAGATCTCCATAATCTAAATCCCGCTAGGCGAACACTTAGATCTCTGTAACCTAAATCCTGCTGGATGGAGATTTTGATCTAGATCTCTATAACCCAAATTCTAATCTCCGTAACTTTGTTCCCGCTGGATGAAGATCTTGATCTAGGTCTGTATAACCAAAATCCTACTAGGCGAACACTTAGATCTCTGTAACCTCAATCCTGCTGGATGGAGATTTTGATCTAGATCTCTATAACCGAAATTCTAATTTCCATAACTTTGTTCCCGCTGGACGAAGACTTTGATCCAGATCTCCGTACCTTTGTTTCCGCTGTGGCGGGAAAATCCGTTTCTCACCACCACCACCACTCAGCTTGGCAGAGGACTGAGCGACGGCGGGTGTACGGAGATACAGGGATAATGGAAACGGACTGCGCGACGGCAGGTGTACGGAGATACAGGGGTAGCGGAGATGGACGGAATGACGGGGAGTATATATTCGGGAGACCCCGGGGTAGATAGCTTGCATCATCTGGTATCTCATATCATCTCATCTCATTATACAACGAATTATACAATCTATCTTTCCCATCTTTTGATCGCGCTCGCACTTTCCAAGACTCCGTGTGGATCCTCACAGCCGGGTAGTATCATACCTTCTCACCCTCTTCCTATGCTCCTGGAGCCAGAACCGCTCTTTCTCACGAATTCCTTTGGGAATGCCGTGAGAGGTGCGGCGGAGTGTTGATGATGAGCTCTCTGCCTTCTAGCTCCGCCGTTTCACCACACCGCCGGTCGAAGACTTTGATCCAGAACTCGATAACCTGATCCCGCTAGGCGAAGACTTAGATCTCCATAACTTTGTTCCCGCTGGATGAAGACTTTGATCCAGATCTCCATCACCTAAATTCCGCTAGACGAGCTTGATCTAGATCTCCATACTCTTATTTCCACCGGATGAGCCTCACAGGCCACTGGTTGTGATGCACAAACCATTGGATAACAATAGGATAAGATTGATACAGAAGAGATACGATATACAGGTAGCGTGAGGAAATCCACATGACGATATCCAAACGACAATAAACAAGGAAACAAAATAAAACCGCCAACGGAATAGCATTCAAATAACAGATAAACAGCCCCATGATATATGACCGGCAGGAAAACCAAATAAAAACCCACGAAATACCTTCCAAATGACATAAACTGTGGCCCTTGATACATGACCGGCGGAAAACCAAACGAAAGCCCGCGGAATACCATCCAATAATAATTACCCCAAAGACACATGAACCCATTCAAAATCCCACAGTCTGTACCTCTAACCAGAGGAGGTTCATCAACCGGGTGAATGCTGTTGACTGCAGTCAGCAAAGGATCCACCTAACTGAGGCCAGAAGCCTACCTCCATCAGCATCGGGCGCAGCCTGCGGCAACACAAGGAAGACCGGATTCGGGATATCTTCATCCCAGGGAAGTTCGAGCCAAGTTGAGACGTCCTTGTCCCGCTCGATAAAGACCATTCTCTCCCGAGGCAAGGACCGTGGAAGCCCACCAGACTCATATAATAGGCCGATGTACCTCGCACCAGGCCGGCCCAATAGACTCACGTCCTGCAACTTAGGCCCCCGGATAGTCCCATGTGGCCACCGGAAATCCAGAATCCGGATAGTGTCATCGTCATTATTGCGGTATCTGACACAGTTGGCGACATAAATTGCGCGGTGGTGCCAGATCAGCCCACTTTGTGCTACCCATTTTGCCGGTGGATTGTGATCATCCAAACCCTGCAACCCGCCACCGAACAATCCACCCAGGGTGTCTGCCATGGGAGGAGGGCGAACTTGAAGATGGCGAACAGGAGGAGGGCAAACCGGAGGAGGGCAAACCGGAGGAGGGCAAACCTGAGGAGGGCAAACCGGAGGACTTGCAACGATGGGAGGGCGAACTCCGGGAGTCGTATCAGGCGCGGGAGTAGGATCGGCCGTGGGAGTGGGATCGGCCGCGGGAGTAGGAATGACCGCGGGAGTGCGAATGGAAGAGTCAGGAGTCAAGGGTTCTGGTTGTCCAGAGGGTCCCGGTTGTCCAGGAGGTCCAGAGGTCGTTGGTTTCTTAGGGGTTGGCCCGGGGGTGTCATCGGTCCTCTTTCTTTTCCGCTGGCTCTTTTTGGCCCACTCCTCCAAGATGTGCATCAGTGCCCACCGGACAGCATCCTCCCCGCTTTGACCATCCAAACGTTCACTACTTCTTCTTTTGGCTCCACGCTTCCATGCGCCACGGAACCGGGCACATATGGCAACTCCAAAGACAACCTCGTCAGTCACCGTCCAGAAGTCTGCTGACCCCAAGGGATTCTGCTTTGTCCTTCCAACTTTCCGGCAGTCCAACACTCGAAATCGGTCCTCGGCGTGCCTCGGGGCTGCATCCCATTGTGCCGTCACATCTGCAGACTGCCTCCGGACTACGAGCCATGACGATGTGACTTTCATGGTTTGGAGTGTGCGTTGTGTTGTTATCTAGACAGTCAGTTTCATTACATTGGTTAGATTCCGGATAGAGGACTTACAAGTTCCGTCACCAACTCTTTTCGAGAGCACATGGGCAACAACTCGAGGGCTCTGGTATCATCGTCCTCGGACGGATTGTAATCATCCTCCCCCCGTTGATCTGGCTGAACAGGTTCCTTTCCTTTACCGGTGTTGGCTCCCTCGTCTTGCCCACCGCCCTTCGAATTGCCATTGCCGTTGTCATCATCTTCATCATCGGAAAGATCGCAGTTCCGAAGCGCCATTTGCCGTTCCGAATTTCCCAGCCACTGGCGACCCAGTGTCTCCACTGCCCACCAGACGAGATCCTCTCCACACCTAAGTGAGACCATGTCATTGACGTGTTCCCAAGTGGCTGCTCTACAGTAGATCTCGGCTACCGCGTCAAGTCAAAGGGCTATGTTGTGAGAACATATTCAGGGCCTCCGTCACGTCTTCGTGGAACCATTCGGTACCCTCGGCGGTGGTGACGATTGAGCGCGCCCTGGTGTTGTACGATATTTCTTTAATGTACTATCGGCAGGTCTTCAACAATCCTTCGTCGACTCCGAGGATGCCATCTGCCATAGCCGGCGGCATGTTGTACAGATCGCCTCTTCTGAGAGACTGGTATTCCTATACGGCGGTCAGGTATATTCCTCAACACGCGCAATGATACTGACTAGGTAACCATCCACTGTCTCCCGGCTGATATAGGGCATAGAATTATCCTCCTGATCCTCGTGGTCCTCGTCCTCGTGGTCCTCGTCCTCGTCATCCTTGTCCTCGTCTGTCTCCACCACCGGCTGTTTGTCCTTCGGCTGCTGCTTCAACTCCTGCGCCTGCTTCTCGTTGCTCTCGCTATCATCGGAGATGGTAGTTGCCTTCATTACTTTTGGCATCTGGACATAGATCGAGCCACCGGTTTTGACCTTTGCCAACCCAGGCTTGCCCTTTGCAGGCCTGCCAGTGTCTTTATTCTCGTGGTCCTTCTTCGACTGATGGCCTCCAGGGTGCCTGGGGTTCCATTGCTTGGGTTTGTCAGTCAGTGACGCCACGGTATATAGGCTGTATCAAAGTAACCTGCCATGGTAACCCCTGTTCTGGTTGTGACCATAATGCGGTGACGAGTATGATCAGGTAGACAGGGTGAGATCGGTATCAGAGGTTGGAGGTTTGGGTGTGGAATCGGTCTGGAAGAGGTAGAATCGGTACCGTTGGAACGTCAGTCGTCGTGGGTGGGAATGTGGAGCGCGTGAAGTGTAAGGAAGATGGAGGAAACGGGTGTGATGGCTAGAGATAGTCGTTATATATACTACTTATCAGCTACGACCGTGGGCATATGGATAGTAAACTCGATCTAGGAGAATTTCCTATGAACTTCCCAACTTCCGTCGGTATACCAATTCTATATCACCAGTGGCACAATGAAACCCGCCGGAACTGGCATCTCTGAAGGATATGTTGATAAGAAGAGCCGATTCATAGATTTCCGCGCTTCCGGTAGATGATAGAAGGCCTTTGGTGATCCTTGAGACCCGCGATAGTTGATGGTCGTCAACATCCATTAGACAAAGAGAAGGTTGAGAACTAGCTGACGTCAGTCTGCCGCGCACATGCACCCACACCCAGATTTGCTGCTGGTACCCGAAGCTAACCAAGGCAAGCTGTCGGCATTCTCCACCCGCTAGACCCATCTCATCCACCGGGCTTGGAGTCTATCGTCAAACTTTATCCTGCCAAACTTTATATGCATCGCCAAACTTTATTTGCATCGTCAAACTTTATATGAACAAAGGATAAAATGATCGACAAGATGGCTCTTCTTTGTTCAAGCATTCCATTATTCAACGCACTCTCTGACCTTCTGACAGATCTCGAGCGCTCTTCCTATAACCACTTCATCAACTGTACCGCCATTGACCCATTCCTCGGCTTTCTTTGTGCAGGAACAGGTGACTTGGTAAGTGAATTCATCCAATGGGCCGCAAACACCCTCTAACCATTTGGCAGACCTCGAGCCATGCCACCAGCACGCAGACCACGGACAAGCGCCCTCGATGCGCTCGAATGCCTATATCTTGAATGCATGAGGATGTTTGTCCGGCGGGGAAACCTTAAATGCGATCTGCGAATCAGATATCAGGGTCAGCTGCCGCCACCAGCGAGTCATCGACACAGCCACCCGCCGCTTCGTCGACTGTACTCACCGCATCGGCAGAGTCCTACAGAATCCCCCGAACCCGATGGCAGTATCCCGGCCCCTGCACTCTACGAAATTCCAGAGGATACCGACTCCGAAGACCATAGCCTCCACCGACGGGTCGCGCAACCCCATTCTCCGGCCCAGGCATCCGATACGGAGGAGGCTAACCCCGGGGAAACTCCGATGGACAAGGAAATTCCTGAAATCGAGGTACATCCCACGGCTGGGAGGACCTTCGGTGACGATCCCGATTACAATGAGTTCCAAGATCTCATCGATAACCCGTGGCAACCGTTCTATTGCGCCGAAGACTTCAAACAGGCCATCAGATTCGTCGAAGCCCACTATCCCAAGTTACAAATTGATTGCCACTTCAACGAAGGCGGATGCAAGATTCCCGAGCACTTTTCCTACACCTCCGGATGGACGATGTACAATCAAATCTACAGGATGGATAACCAGCTGCCGAAATGGAGAGAAACCTCCATCTCCACGCCAAACGGTCGGAGGTTTATCTATTTTCGAGACCCGGTAGAATGTGCGCGGCACCTCCTTCGCCAACGCCCATATAAATACCACATGGTCTATGGACCAACCCGGGTTGTAGACGTGGAGGGCGATCGAGTGTATTCCGAGATGAATTCAGCAGACTGGTGGTGGGAGACACAGGATAGACTTCCCCCGGGGGCAACGATTGTTCCACTGATCTGTGGATCGGACGAGACGCAGCTCATGGACTTCTCTGGCGACAAGAAAGCCTGGCCGATCTACCTGACCATTGGGAATATCCATTCCTCCATACGGAACAAATACAGCTACCTCGCGCACATTGTGCTTGCCTTCCTCCCCGTGCCGCCCAAATTCCAACGGAATTCCGCATCCGATGACCGAGCCCAGAGGGATATAGGACAGCAGGTGTTGTGTGATATCGCCAAAATAGTACTGGAGCCGGTCACGCGATTTCCCAAGGGAGTATACATCAATTCCGGTTCTCTGTGGCCCTGTTCCACCGGCAAAATGCGCCGTAACTGGCCAATCCTCGCGTCTTGGCTAGCGGATCACATGGAGCATGCCAACCTTATGGGCATCAAGTACAATGCTTGCCCTAAGTGTCAGACTCCGAAGGACAAACTGGGGTCACATATTCTTCCGCCGGACTTGGAATCCTACCGGCGAAAGTCAGCGGTCTTCCAGGAGAAATTCCGGGAGTACCAGAATGCCAAAACTGCTACCGACCGTCAGGCGATAAAGATCACTGAGGACTGGTTCGAGTTCATCAGTGCAAGGCCAGTCCTGTGTATCTTTTGGGATCTTCTGCATGTCGAAGCCTACGACCTGCACCGGCCTGATATCCTCCATAACATATACATCGGAATGTTCGATCACCTGATGACCTGGATCGAGGGCTTCCTACAACGCCACGGGAAAGCCGCAGTATCTGATGAGATCTGGGCTGGCATTCCTCCATACCCCAATATCTATCACTGTGGCAAAGCCTACCGACAAATTTCGCAGTGGAGTCGTAAAGAGATGCGAAATTTCGGTCGAATCATCTACCCAGCGTTGGCAGCAGCATTGCACGACCCACTGCCCCGGCACCGTGCGGTCTTCCGGAGAGCATTGACCTGCGTTCGGTCACTAGTCTACTGGAGTCCTGTGGTACAATACCAAACCCACACAACCGAGACTCTCAACTATCTAGCAGACTATTTAGAGTAATTCCATGCAACTAAGGACGTTTTTACCGCCTACCGGACGTCAAAGGCCACTGACACCATCGCCCATGCACGAATGAAGGACCTAAAGATGAAACTCAAGGCCGAACGTGCCAGCGAGGATGAAGAAAGGGCCGAATGCGGAGAAGCTCTTTCTCGTGCCCAAAAGGAACACCGAAAGGCAGAGGACAAAAAGTGCCTACAAGAAGTCTACAATTCCATGGTACACGAACGTACCAGCTTCGACTTCGTCAAAATTCACCTCATGCTGCAGTATGATGATTCAATCCAGCGCATTGGACACTTAGTCAAAGACAGCACCGAAACCCAGGAAATTAACCATCCAACAATCTGTATGGGCCCTTATCGCCGGTCAAATGGCAACTTTCAGTACGAACGGCAGATTCTCAACGACTACTCGCGCATCCATGTCCTCCGGATGCGGTGCCTTCACCTCTGGCAGCTGGCTAAGGAAAGCCACTGGACCCCCGAAATCCAGGAGGCACTTCAGTTATATCGACCACAGGATCAAATTGTTGTCAACAAATGCAACTGTGAGCAAGTGCCGATACCGGAGGATTTACCCCTCAGCTTCCGCGAGGATGAGGGAAATATCCAAGTCTGTGGGCTGCGATCCCCCAGACGAAAGTGCTTCTTTGTCAAGAACGAGCGTCTTCCATTGTACAACTTTCCACTCGTAGAATACATATATCAATACTATAGATACGACCTTAATATACCAACCACCGATAGGAGGGGCATCGGCAGGATGCGTGCCACCGAATTCAACCTACTCGACGTTCCGGTGGCCAACTTGCAGTCCTTTCGGCAGTTGTGATTCCACTGCCCATAAGTTGCGCTGCACGGACGACCAATCCTTTCGCAATGCTGAGTCTCGGAACGACTTTGTTTGGTTCCGGGTAGATGAGACCCCGAAAGGTGATGTGGGGGACTTACGACCGGCACAACTTGTGAGGATTCTACGGCAACAGGATGGCCAACGGAAGAGATGCGTTGTTCATTTGCGGGAGCTCCAGCTTGAAAACCATGGCGTCTATCTGCCTTCCAATGGGCTGCTTAGAGTCTCCGACAATGTTTTCCGTCGGAACCAGGCCGACCTTGCCGTAGTTAATATCACGTGCATATGGGCGGCCGCGCACCTGATTCGCATCCCCGGTACCAGATACTACTATGTCAATAATACTATCGACCTAGTCATGTTCAATCGTTTCTGGCCCAAACCCCCGGAAGCTGAAGGAGACATGCAAACTGACGATGACGATGCTAGGCCAGAGGAATACCGCAGGAACCGAAATGCCAGTGTTGTTGATGAGGACGAAGAGGATGAAGAAGAGGAGGAGGAGGAGCACGAGGAGGAGCACGACAATGAAGAGTAGGAGATGGTACGGTCTCCACAGGGCGTCAGGTGTCCTATAGCTCCGACCCTCCCGCGTTTCATGGCTCGACCTGTATGAATCCTGCCAAAGGTAACTGGCCTCCGACTCACCCATGTTCCATAGTTCGATATGTAGAAAATACGTGACCAGAGACATCAGTCCTGGCTCTCCCGCGATCCATTGCTCGATATGTAGAAAATACTTGACCAGAGGCATCATTCCTCCGGCTCTCCCACGTTCCATAGCATTACATGTCAAGAAAAACTGGCCCCAGGCATCAGGCCTCTGGCTCTCACGCGTCTCATAGAATCTAGCGCAATTTCTAGTCATCTTGTACAATTGATATAATGCTGTCCGCGTCCACGCGCAAGTCCATAGGACATCATAGTGCCACGCGTCAAATATGCTATGGATTACCGGCCCACAGACAGCTTCTCTATGAGTTGCGTGTCACATAAGGTCATTTTTCCTGGTGGCCCCCAACGAGACCACTGGAAAAGAGCCATGGAGGAAGACATGACATCGATCCTGCATAATAACACCTTCCCAGCTCTCAATTCCCACAAAGCACGGCAACTGTAAGTTCAGCCAATTGGCTCTAAGTGGGATTATAAGACTAAACACAATCCTGAAGGGTCCACACGGTACAAAGCACAGCTAGTTATGAAGAGATTCCAGCAGACTGATCTCAGTGAAACTGATGCCCCCGTTGGGAAGCTGACTACATTCCGGTATATCATCTCTCTCATTGGGAAATATGGAAACAACTGGAATATGGACCATATAGATGTAGCTACCACCTTCTTAAATTGCGCAATCGATGATGACGATATCTTCATGACTCCACCCAAAGAATGAGCAAAAGGCTCGAACCCCCCAAAGATTATTGTCACACACATGAAAGCTCTCTATGGTCATAAACAAGCCCCACGGTTATGGCACGATGATATCAATGCCTCTCTACTTGCTGTTGGGTTCACACAGTCCTCAGCCTATCCCAACCTCTATCTCCGCAGCAATGGCATTCTGATACTGCTGTATGTCGACGATATCTGCATGATGTTCCTGGAGGCTGCTACCACAGCCGTGATCGAAGTCAAAGCGAAACTCTCTGAGAAATACAATATCATGAACATCGGCCTGGCATGGCAATTCCTTGGCATCGAGATCCCCTGCAATGGTACCGGCTTCAGTCTCAGTCAGAAAGGTTATATGACCACAGTCCTCTGATGATTCGGCATAGAGCATAGTCAGGGTGTCTTGATGCCCATGGATCCCAATGTAAAGTTGGACTTGGCCGAGGATCAGGGAGAGAAGGCATTGAATAATATCGCAGACCAACAAGCAGTTGTGGGATCACTAATGTACGCAGCGCTTGCAACTCGACACAATATGTCGTATTCTGTTCCTGCTCTCTCTTGTTAAAATTCGCGGCCATTTACCAGGCATAGGACCACTGCCCAGAGAGTTCATCAGTACCTTGAATATACAGCCGATTTTCAACTACATTTCAACAGCAACAGCATCGGTGATGGCATTGGCATTGACATCGGCAATAGTCTCACAGGGTACCCGGATTCCAATTGGGCTAATGACATTGCCGACCGCAGATCCCCGGGAGCCCATGTGTTTCTCTCCAGCTATGGTGGAGCAGTCTCGTGGCAGTCTCGAAAGCAAAGCCTAATCACCATGTCAACTCTCAAGGCCGAGTTCATTGCCTGCTCGGAGGCCTCTAGAGATGCGAAATGGTTACTTCAATTACAGAAACACATCCACGGTGAGGACTTACCACCGCTCCCAATCGTCTGCGACAATCAGGGTGCTCTCACTCTAATAACCACCGGAATCATCAAAGCTCGAACTAAGCACATCAACGTTTGTTGTCACAATAGTCAAGATCTGCACAAACGCCGAATAGTCAACTACTGCTATGTACACATGGACGAAACTGTGGCAGATATACTCACGAAAGAACTTACAACAGATAAGCATACGAACTTTACAAAACAATGGGTTTATGGTAATTGGAGGTCAATTTATGGTTGTTTCACTTGTCTTGGAATATGGATTTCTTTGTTGATATGGATGGCCATCCTCAGGCTACGGTAGTACTCTTTCCCTGCTCACTTCTCAAGCTGGGTTTTAAGGAGGCTACTATGGGAATCACAAGTTGCGCATCATGTTTGTTTGTTTCTTGCTCCAAAGTGCGTAGCAAGAGGGGGGAGTGTTGCATAAATAGATTTCATACGGGCTGACTGGGCTGGCTCTCATACGGGCTGACTGGGCTGGCTCTCATACGGGCTGACGGGGCTGGCTCTGATACGGGCTGACGGAGATGGCTCTGATACGGGCTGACGGAGCTCAGCCGTCTCTACATTTAGATGAGTACGTACGTGCTCGTACCGTATATATATATGGCCTTGTGGCCCTCTTAGATAGTAGAATTAAGCTTCTCTAGCAATCAGTAATTCAACAGTGGCTGTTGAAATATGGAGGGGAGAACCGTGTGAATAGACTTAAGATACAGAGACTGGAGAGCAGGAGAAAGACTCGAGATATATACAAGGTAGTTGGGTGCCTTATGCCCTACCGGCTATGTACCTTGACATCAGCTCAGCTGAAGCTCAGCTCGGTCAGGTTCATGCAACAGTGGCTGTTACTTTGGATGCTAGAAAGACTTATTGATTGACTGATCTTCTCGAGACCAGAAGGCCCGTATATATACAGACTTGACTCCTATCCAGTCATATTCGCCTCCATATCTATATCCGTTTGCATATCCCAGAGTTGCACTGATATGAGCCGCTCTCCTTTGGCATATCCTCATACACGAACTGCATATCAAACGGACCTGAGGCTCACCATGCAGGTACACATGCAACAGTGGCTGTTGAAAGTACGATGATGTTGAATTGTCTAGAGTACAGAGATAATAAGGTAGACATATATATTTAAGAAACATACCCTGGACCGACTACCATCCTGAGCCCGAGAGAGCCAAGTACAGTTTCATAGCCTGAGATTACCAGAGAATCGAGTACAGACCATGCTCGAGGTTATCGAGCCTGAAGCCTGAGAGTAACAGTGGCTGGGTGTTGTCTATCCAGTCTCGTCGTTTAACATCAAATGCCAGGGCAGTGTTCGAAACCGGCCGGGCCGGGCCGGCTTTGATAGGTTGAGACCCGGCCGCCGGGCTTTCGACAAAGCCGGGCCGGCCCGCCTTAGTGCGGGCTTTTTGGTGAAAAAGCCGGGCCGGCCTGCGGGCTTTCGGGCCGGTTGAGAATCCATGACGGTACGAATTCACTTACTGAATACTAATAATAGCGGTAATTTTTTCGTTGGTCCTCCTCGAACTAGTGACATAGTGAGAGGTAACAGTATCCCATAGGGTGTTTCGCCCCTGATTTTCATGTTTCAGATATGCAGCCCGGCCCGGAGGCTTTTGGAAAGCCCGCAGGCTTTCAAACTATAAGCCCGGCCGGCCCCCCTTAGCGCGGGCTTCCAAATTACCGGCCCG
>Ga0307515_10010901_pt1 | contig 17343 bp, 10 predicted proteins | sample 17_EM_MG_FD_194513 | JGI IMG/M metagenome (GOLD analysis project Ga0307515, IMG submission 194513) | Populus trichocarpa ectomycorrhiza microbial communities from riparian zone in the Pacific Northwest, United States - 17_EM | ecosystem: Host-associated > Plants > Roots > Unclassified | place...
GGAAAGGAGAAGAAGAGCAGCGCCGGTCAAAGTAGGGTTCTTTTATGCGGTCCTCTAGTCACGTGACCGCGAAGTTCTGCCAAGTTCTGCCAACCAAGTTCTGCCAAGTTCTGCCAGTGCCGTAACATTAGGAGAGTTTCTAGGAGAAGTAGTAAACGGGACTTTATTCTTCTTAAACTAAGTCTTTATGCCCTTTAAATAACCTATATAGTTATCCTTTCTACTAATTTCCTAATACTTTGTATAGTATTATCCTTTTATAACTATACCTAATAACGACGAAGATTGTCACGGCACCGTTACAGACCCTAGTTAGGGGCTCGCTTGGAGACTTGGCGCCTATAAATAGACGTGTCCTTTCCTTTACCTTCTTCTGCTCCTTAGCTTAGTATCTTTATAATACAGCATTCGTTTAAGCTTTACCTTAAAGGCATTTGCTTGAGCCATAACAAAGATATTAATAAGTAGTAAATACTCCTCTTCTTGTGCCTTAGTTTTTATATCCTTTATTATAATATTTTTTATATAAATATTATACTTCTTCTCTTACGCCTTCTTTCCTTATTAACGCTTAATGTGCCTTATAACTTATAGACTAATCCTTAAATAGAACTTATTATAGAAAGTAATATCTTTCTACTTCTCTAAATAAGGTCTAATATTAAGCTATTCTAAGATATATTTATGGTATAGACGAGCTTACTTTTTAGGTAGCTCTTTCTCTTCTTTATAGATAGCATTTATAATATCCTTATTGTTACGGCACTGTTACAGACCCTAGTTAGGGGCTCGGTTGGAGCCTTGGCGCTATGTACGAGTTCCGGACAGCTTGTGCACGCTACCAGGAACAGCAGGAGCAGCAGAAGCAGCAGGAACAGCAGGAGCAGCAGGAGCAGCAGGAGCAGCAGGAGGAGCGGGAGGATTGAATGGGAACCTCAACACCTCGCCAAGAAGTTCGTACAGCTGGCCGGGCGATATCAGGGCAGGAAGGGCGTGTATAGAGTAGCAGTAAGTTTCCCTAATTAAAACACCATGTCAAGACTCAAAATATTAACTAATTGATGCTTAGTATACACCAACTCAATCAATTGTCAATCAATCAACTCAATCGGGCCCACGATTATATAATCGTCAACTCAACTCAACCGAGGCTCCAGTTGAGTTGAGTTGGTTGACTTTCCACCCTGCTTCAACGTCTAGCGGGTTAGACGTTAGGGTCAAGCTCTTTCAAAGGCTGGCGACGCTTCCGTCTTGCCTAAGGAGGTCAGCAGCTGCCAGGGGAACGTACTGGACGAAAGGGAGCGGACGTACGGGATGACGAGGAGGAGACGTACTTACATTCCATCAACGGTCAACTTTAGACAAGTTAATAGAGAGGGACGATTTAGGCATCCTAACGCTGACAAGGCATAAGCATTTAGCTAAGCGGATGTTGGTATTGCTTACGTATGGAATTTTGCGCGAAGCCCTTCGATTACTTCTTTCCAGTCGTTGTGCCCGGTTAAATCCCTTCGTTGTGCACTTCCAACGCTGTGTCTTGAGTCGAGTACTCTATTACAGCATTAGTAACAAGCAAGGAAATAGTTGTTGAGGTTGCTGCCTTACATATTTAGCGGGCCATATGTGTAGCAGCCTCGACCCATCGTGATCTTGATGCTGTAATTGAAGCTGCCCATTTCGTTCTGCTGCGTCATGTTTTCGTTCTCATAAAGTTCAAAGCATATGCTAGAGAGGCTGTCCAGTTCGGCCATTTCATGTTGAGGGATCTTCGGTTGAAGAGCTCCTTCGACGAGACAATTGAGAAGGGTGTATATATGCGACCTTTTCGTGAAATAGAAGAACGACTTCGCACTGTCTGATGCTTGCATTTCCTCTATATCCCGGACAATTTCCTGAAGCAGAGGTAGCGAGGAAAGAAGGCCAATCTCAAGTTTCTCTTCGTTGGTGATGCCATACTGTTGAGGGCATATGTAGTCAAATAGAACTTTACATAGATGGTACAGCTTGTTGAGATTGTCTAGCCGAAAGGGGCGCCTGGCGTGGGCCATGTTCCCGTCGCGTCCGTCAAATTTCGCATCACCACCTTCAAGCAAACTAGGGTGCACTGTGAAGCACCACTCGAGGAATCGTCGGTTGTGTATCGCATCAAACTTTAAATTGTCGTAGAGCTCGATGATTTTTGATGGGTGAATCTCCGCGGAGTCGCAAAACGTGGTGAAAATATGCTCCCAACGATCCCTAAACATGTCCGCGTCTTCTCCAGAACACCACCTGTGCTGGATGGATGATGCTGAATTGAGAGAGGATGTGGTAGTTGTGCTCGATATTGCTGCATTAGCATATGATAGCGACTTGAAAAAATTGCTAAGCATTGCCTTCCTGTGTAGTTTCATTAACTCAACCAGGTTACCCCAAACAATGAATGGTTCTGGTGTGTTGGCCGGCCAAACGAAATTAGGAGGTGCTTCTGTTCCCTCTCTAATGAGGACCTTAAGCCTCCCGTTGACCTGATTCAGTTGACGATCGGCCGCTATTGAATCGCCGAGGATATCGTTCCGCACTGAGATAGTGTCTGCTGGGAAATCATTATCGTTCAAGAACGCAGCAGAGAAAATGTGAGCAGTAGATGTCACTGCTCGTTCTGAACTGCAAAATATAGAGACATTATCCAGGAGTTCAGCATTCATTAGGATAAATTCATTGCGGAAGCTGTCGCCCAACTCTTGTACTTGATAACGGAGTGCGTGGGTGGGTTCGTTACCCAACTGTATAACTAGTTGAACTTTCCGGGGAATGAGGTTATTCTGCGCGAAGTCCGATGTGATTAGATGTGATCCGGCGTCATGCGAAGATCCAGACAGCTGTGGCAGCCTTTCAGGCCCAACCTGCCTGATCTCATGTGTTTCGGAGTATTCTCTTGCTGTATTAGGTTGCATTTCCCCATGAAGGAACACTGGCTTAATGAACACTTTAGTGCCTGTGAAGTCGCCCCTCTTCCGTAGCACGTCCTTCAGTCGTGCCAGGTCTCTGAGATTCTCAGCGCCGTCATCAAGAGCTGAATTAAGTGCAGACTGGACGCGCCCAATGGCGGACTGCCCTGTTAGTACAACTTCGCTACCATGTCCTTCGAGTAGGTCAACAAACGGCTTCGTGTGGAACATGAATTGTAGCTTCTGTTCGGGAGTGCTATCCCCATGGCTGTGAATTGCAACTATACCCTTTAACTTCCATTGAGCGGTAGATACCGGAAGAAGGGGATCAACAGCATTATGATTGGATGAGACTCGAGGGCTCTCGCTTCGTTTCCGGTTTTGACCGGAAAATGCTCTGGAGGGTGATAAGGTTGACTCGGGCGCCAATTTCTTTGATGGAGGCCCGGTATAGTGCCTTTCCGGATCGACTAGTCGCGTGGCTAGAGTATCGCGTTTGAATATGGTAAGATATGGCTCATCATATTTCTGACGTTGTAGAGGAAGGTCGGCTCTTGCCGGGCTTTCTGTTTGGCGGAGTGAAGGATTCAAGGGAGCCCTAGGATCTGAAGCACCAGTGGTGTTCAACTTGTCTTTGCCGGAACTTGGAATCTCCTCACTGGGCCTAAGCAGTTTGCCTCTGCGACCTTCTCTAATACACAGCTGCTGCAATATGGCTGCGCATCTGTCATAATATTCATTATTACCTTTTGCCAAACTCCATCCGTTGATGTCGTTAATGAAGCTCCTCCCATTGGACCGAAGAATGTCGAATCCACAAACCGTCTGGCCGAATGCTTCGACGATTTTGGAGGCCATCGCGGCTTCCTCGGGCGAGAGAATAGTGACATATCGAGTTTCTTTGCCATGGAGGTTACGCCTGACAATGCCATCGACTACTGGGGACTTCCTTGTTTCCGCATGACAGAAGGATGGGCCAACAGCGTACGCTTTAACGTCCTCCGCATTCTCGACATGCAAGAATTTCTCGTATATGTAACTGCTACCAGGCTCTGTAACAGCTCTAGGCGTGTGAAGAGAGCTGTCCTTCTCTGAGTTCTTGTTGTTAATCTTTCTAAACAGTCGTCTTCCTCCGCCGCCGTGGCTCTTTGGGAAGTATATATTGATCTGGTGGTCCAGGGAGTTCACTGACTTTTCCACGAATGGCTTCCTTAGTCTTTTCCCATCGACGACAAGGGTGTCGCCGTCGTCTTCCAAGCTGACATTTCTGGTCGGCGAGCTTAAGTTGCCATTTCCAGGACCCCCAACACGTAATCCTGTCTTCAAGTAGAGGTGCTGAGCCAGCTCCGCAGAAGGGACCATAGGACCTCCGTCTCGACTCACTTCAAGTCGTTCTGGAGTAGGCACATTTAACTGATCGAGGAGTTTAAGAGTTAAACGCCGATCCCAGAATACCATCTGCATCTGCACATTGTTTACGCAAAAGGGGTTTCGCAATTTTGCATAAGCGATCGCTTTTTCAAGGGGAAACCCTTCTGAGAACCACGAAATAAGGAAGTCACAGACAGGCCAGTTTTCCACAGGCTCATCTAATATAACCTTATCTCCAAATATTATGATACCAAATTCACTCCTAGACATGAGCCTCAAGATGTTCATACTTGTTTTGCTCCGAACTTTGCTATCAAGAGCACAAACACCAATGCTGCCTATCACACCAGGGCGATCCAACGCTCGCCAATGATCGATTATCCGCGATACGGCTACCTTCACGTCCTCTAGATCTCCGGGAAGAACTTCGAGAAAGCCCGGAAAGGAAGGGACTGGTGGATTGCGCAATTTGTGATAGAGTCCGTCTCTGGCATAGACTGAGGACTTCTCCCGCTCTCCATCCAATTCCAACCGCCGAACACGCTGCTGGACGTTGCTCTCACCGAATGATAATACCTTCTCGAAGTCCTTCATATCATTGTCTAACGCGGCGAAAAGCGCAGCGTTGAGAACGCTGTTCCTGTACTGCAGCCACCAGTCGACAATGAGCGTGGACATGTCCAGTAAGTTGGTGACGGCAGTTGGGAGGCCATGTGTTGTTGCTAGGTAGAAAAGTCTACCGACAATCGCGGATTCTGCAACATCGATCGTCGAAAAGTGCTCTTCGAAAGCATATCCGCGGAAAGTAGACAGGAGTTCCATGTCGTCGCAGTTTTCCAACTTTGGTAAGAGGTATGCCTCGGAAGCATTGGCTATATCCGCTTCCGCTCCCAGCCGCTCTCTTATAGAGATTTGTAGAGCAAAATGGAGCAGTTTTTTATCCTCCAAGTATGCAACAAGGTGACCGATAGACGATTTCCAGAATTTAATCGAGCCAGGCGTAGAAAGGCGTTTAGGGACGTAGGTAGCGGTCGCATCAGGGAACGATGTTGTTAAATAGTGGATTACACCATCAGCGACCAGCCTTTTTGCTTCCTCCCGAGTAAAATGAAGCGGCCCTGCCGCCTTACGATCTCCTAGGAAATCCTTACTCGACTGGTGCATCAGTTGAACAATGGAGTCTGGACGGGCTTCTTCCTTTTTCGAGGCTGTTTCAGTATCCTCGTCCAATTCGTTTGGTCTAAACTCAATGAATGGGCCGCAGAGTTTCTGGAGCGCACGGCGAAAGCGATTCCATGTGCTAATCGGTATCCTGTTGAAGACTATCGGATCTTCGTCCTCTGGTATGGGTTCAGAGTGTGGCAAGGAAGCTGCGAGAGCGTCCCAGAGCTCCTGTAGATGAAATGTTCTTAGCTCACTTGCTCCGGATACCCACATTAGCGTTTCTCGAGTTATGATCAGATCTTCTTCATTGAGAGTAGACTGCAAGTCCCGGACGATTTGCCCATAAAACTCCGTCATATCGCCCGGCAAGCTGTTGATCCTGTCTCTCAGTTCGCTGAACCTGAATACAGGACGTCTGACCAGCTTTAGAAGTTCTTCAATACACAAGGCGACCCACAAAATCACTCCATCCGAGCGGAACAATAGGGTTTCTCGAATCATCTTCATATCAGCCTGCTCCTGGTGTTCTGTCTTAATGCTCCGGTAGTAGGTCTTTCGTTGTCTGCTATGCACCGGAGAGGTCTTGGAAACTCCGCGGCGGACAAGCGGTGGACCGTCATCGTCCTCACCCTCGCTATCGGGGGAATGTATAGCGGCCCGCAGACGGCTCATCCCAGTGTCAACAATCTTCTGGACATCTGCCTGGTTTTCTCGTTGGAGAATGATGCTGTAGTCCAACCAAGGTTTTCTTTCGAAGCATTTTAAGGGACGGCTCAGGATGACGAGTTTCATTCGAGAATTTGGAGTGTTGAAAACGAGGTCTCCAACCATATCCATAATCGTGTCATTTTCCGCTTCGTCGAGGGCGTCAATTAGACAGAAGAGGCTTTTGCCGAGTTCAACGAGACATTTGAGGACGCGCCGCATGTCCTCAATCGTCCAGGTGCTCACCCCAGGGTAGCTCTTTCGATATGCTTGATAGTAGCATGGAAGAAAATTCCGATTTGCCTTCAGAATTTGGTAAAGTACCGCTTGAACGAGCGAGGCATGGCTAGTAAACCGGTCGCCTTTTCGTTTACTATAGAACCAATAGCTCGTGACCTCCGTCTTCGCAAATTGGCTCTCCTGGATGGTTTTGGCTAGGACTGACTTGCCGCTGCCCGGCTTTCCTATGATACACAACGCCCCAGCTTGTAGGTCTTCCCAGGCCTTGTATGAAGGATGATTCCAGATCCACTGGTTCGTTCCCGGTTCACGTACTGCCACCTCGTCCCGACGGGCGCGATATCCTTCCAGGTAGAGCGACCGTAAGCATTCTACAAACTAGTCAATTTTGGCTGGGACATGTTAATTTATTGTTTTACCTTTGTACTCTGTGTCCGCTTCGATCAGCTGAAACTCTCGGAAATCTGGTGCAATCGAAGGATACACGTCACCACAGAGCAGCACCTTGATATGTCTTGTTGCGGACTCTCCAGCGAGTGCCCCTAGCATTTTCATGAATTGTGTTGTCTCCATAGTTCCTAATAGCACAACGACGACTGGTTCTCGACGAGCCAGCAAAAACCCTTCGAACATCTTGAAGAGTTGGCTGGCTTGCACATTCCCAACGCCATATCTCATAACTGCGTAAAACTGCTGACAGGCGGCAATGGGAAGTTGTGCGGTCGATATATAGTCTAAACTGCGGAGCGAGGCTATATCCGGATGGTTAATTCCACGGTCTTTCAGTATACGCTCAATGAGCTTTTTAATGAATTGGCCAAGCAACGAAAGCCATAGGTGGTGCTCTGTGGTAGTGTCTCCTGGAGAATGCACATGGGCAATCAGGAAATCTATTTCTTCAAAGTCATTAAGCAAGTGCCGCGGCTTTATGGTGCACAGTTGGTTAAGAATATAAGCGGCAAGAGAGCTGTTGGTCCACGGCGCATTCGAGGGCGGCCGACATAGTATTCCGGATATTTTATTTTCACACCACGCTCGAAAGACAGAGGTATTGGCGTAGGGCATGAAGTGCTCATCAGAGTGAGGCGTGCGATCCGAAAGTGGGCAACACAAATCGGGTTGGTTTACATTCAAGTAGACTTGCTGCACAATCTGCCAAAGCCCTAAAAGACAGAAATGGATTATTAGCTCTCATACACGGAAGACCTTATTCATTTTTTCCTCGCAAAGGCAAGAAGCTTCCTCCTCAGAATCAACGGGAAACAGACGCACATTCGCGGTCGCGCAGAGCCCACGCACACATCTCCATCCGGTCGTAGACATCCTCAGCCTGCGTGTACCTCCTCGTCGCCGCGATGATAGCACCCTGCTTATCCGCTTCCTCCAAGCCGATATCCTCCAGGCCGCGCATGACATTGAAACGGAATGCACGGTGCTCTCGAAACAGGCCCGAATGATGCTTCTGGAAAGTGTCGTGCTTCCGCTCCGTATCCAGGGCGAGGGCGACCAACGACTTGCCGATCTTGATCGGGTCGTCCCCGAAGGGCTTCAGCGTCGGCACTCCAGTCCCAATGGACACGAGGCAGCGAAGGTTGTCTTCCAACCTCCACCCGGCGCTCTCACGCCAAATATCTCGGGCTTCCGACCAGACCTCGTCGATAGGGTTGTTGGCACCGCTGGCACCGTCCACGAAGCCCTCATCCCCAATGTAAATCGAATCGAAGAAGGAGCTGGCTGCCGAAGTGGCCCTCGCCGCCTCCCATACCTTAGCGATATTCAACAGTGACGTGCCTCTCCTTCGCGAAAAATAGCTCGACAGGACGACGGTGTCACCTGTATCTTTACTTGTAGCGCAGACGAAACTGTATTCAGACTACTCAGCGCCATGCGAACGCCAAATTAAAATCGAACTACTACAGCAAATCGAGACAAAAACTCACGTCTTACAGGCTGACCCGACCGCCGGTTCCTTCAGTAACGCATCCTTATCCAATCCCCTCGACACCAGTAGCTCCTGCACGCCCCGCACGAGAGCCTCATCATCGAACCGCCCCTGCACATTTCCCTTCCAGTTCATGCGATGGTGCACTTTGGTGAATACCCTCGCTGACAGCCGCTTGTACTCGGCTACGCACTCGTCCACGCTCATCCGCAACCGGCCCAGCATGATGGCGATAAGGCCCCCGGTCGACGTGCCCCCGATCAGGTCAAAGTAGTCACACGGCTTCGGCGGGGTCTCCGGGTCTACCAGCTCCATGAGCTGCTTGAGGATGTGCAGCGCCGACAGGCCGCGCACGCCGCCGCCGTCCAGGGCGAGCAGGTAGAGCTCCTTGCCCGGCGGCGGCGGGGCCGTCGTTGCCGTTGTCGTCGTCGTCTGTGTCGCTTGTCTACTAGCTGCGGGGTCTAATGCCATAGCTATTATTTTTATCCTCTTGCTCTATTAAACATGTACCTGTTAGGTCGAGGATGCCTCTGCGAGGGAGCTAACGCAAGTAAGGAGGGGCGGCGCATTACCTCAGCAGAGGCCTTACTTCACCTCGCTTGCCTCGGGGTCAGACCTTCTTCCGAGGGTTTGCCCGGCGCTAAGCCGTTTTCGGCGAACCCTTCGTAAGAAGGTCTGGTAGACCACATATTCGGAATAATTTTATATCCGCTCCGCGTAAAATCGAAAATGTGGTCTGAGCCACTTCTCCAACTTTATTAGGCGCTCCAGCGATATCTATGATTTTTCCTACATTCGCGGTCGAATTGCTCAACCATAACGGCTTAAATCACTACCAAAAGTTAATCGATTAGAGAGACGACCCGATATTTTATAGATATTGGGTTAAAACCAGCCTATAGCGGCCTAAAGTTGAGATTAATTTCGATTTAGTCAAAATCGCGTTATTAGGGGTTCCGGCAATAGCTATAACGTCGCAACGAGTATATATATAAGGCCTAAAAGTTAATCGATTATAGAGCTAGTTCTTGCGATTATTTTAAGCCTATATACAGCCCTAGACCTTACATGGGTGGCTTTATTAATTTTGTTAAAGATTATAACGTGGGCAACGGGGTTATGACGGTCCATGGGGTTATGACGGTTTTGAACACCAAAATTCCGCCAAATGCTTGTTTGTAGGCAAAATACTAGTTAAAAACATCGCACGGCATAGTCATCTTATAGAGGTTATATGAAGCCTTATTTTTGTATAATAGAGGCTCTATATTAATATTTTTTGGTGTTTTAAGGTGTTAATTGCTTCTTAATTAACTAGACGTTGCCTATTTTCACATTAATATCCTTATCTAACATCTCATCGTCGCTTAGCTCACTCAGCTCATCGTCCTCTGCCTCCTCTACCCATGTAGCCTCCTGTATAGCCTCCTTCGCCTTTTTTATAGCTTTTTGCAATGCCTTGTAGTAAGTAGCGGCTATAGCAGCCGCAGTAGAGGAAGCTTTTAACTGCGTCCGTATTACTGCCAAAGCCTCTGCTTTTAATGTTGCTTCCTCCGCTACTTTATTTGCCGCCTCTTAAGCTTTATTTGTATTCTTCCTGTTCGCAATATTAGTTGCAGTAATAACCGTCTTCTGCGCCTTCTTCGCCGCCCTATTTGCCTCCCCTAATAGCTTTTAGTATTAATCCGATAGCTTCTTTACCTCTACAGCAGTAGTATGAGCCTTCTTTCTTTCTTTAACCTGCGCCTTAGCGATTATAGCTGCCTCCTGTTAAGTTGTCTTAAGTGCTTCTCTTGTAGCTTTGGCCTGTCCCTTGGCTTCCTTTTTAGCCTCCTTAGTGGCGACAATTGCCCTTGCCCATTTAGCAGTGAGTACTAATTTAGTAGAGAGTACTACCCGCTTCTTCTTCTTCTTAGCCCTTTTCTCTGTAACGTTGTTGCGAAGATTGTTGTTTTCCACCTGCATTAAATGTAGACCATCCTCTAACGATTGTAGGTGCTCCATAAGCTTTGTAACGACTAACTCAGCTGCGTTGGGTGTTGTTTTAGGATGGAGGATCGTGTGAGCGTACCGGGCGCGATCTAAGTGGCTTTTTGGCGTTTTTGGGTGTAAAGGTGAGGATAGGAGCGTTGGCTTATTAGAAGGAGGTGTAGACGGTTGCGAAGATGAGGGCTACTTTATAAGGCGCTTAAGGACGCAATTGATATTAAGTGGTAGGAGACCAGCTGCTGCGAAGGCTTTGTTAATTAACTCAGAGGTATATATATAAGGTTAAATCTCACTAAGAATCTTCAGAAAATACTCCCTATTAATACTAGTAATACCGCGAGCTCTGTATTTATTGACTTTACGTAAATAGAGGCGTTTAAGCACTAAGAAGAGGATAAGATTAAGAGGTTGTAGGAAGTATGTAGAGTGGGGTGGAAGATATATTGGTATAATCTTATAGCGCTAGCAGAGCTTAATAAAATTGATATTAATGTAACTGCTGTGTCTATCCATAATAAGTAATCGGTAGCCGTAATATTTAATGTTCTTGTTGTCCTTTTTAGAGGCCTCCTATGCCTCTGTTCGACGAGTATGGCGTTTAAAATGTTTAAGCCACTATATGCCCATCTTATGATTTAACCAGCTATTGTCTAACATTCCGATTATACATTCGCCTACAGCTTCCTCTGCACTTTGCCATAGAGATTCTGTATATTGCTTTCCTTTAAAGATAATAAATAGTGGTATTGTTTGCCCGTGCATGCCAATCGCGTTAACTTAACTTACCTACTCCCTATTGCCGTTAATCGTCTTAAAGTTAATAATATTACCTCTTAGTACTACTACTTTCGCGCTAAGAGCGAACCCCATAGTAAAGCCCGTCTTATCTATGTTCTAGGTATTAAGTTCTACAATATTATACTAAGTGGTAGCGTTAGTATAGTCGGTAAAGAACCTCTATACTAGGCCAGGATTGTTATTAGCAAGGGCTTGTTCTTATTTAATTAAACGCATATAATAAGTACGAAGCTCTTCCTATTGTTTTAGAAAGGTAGGGACCTAATTAACACCTAAAGGTTTAACTGTAAGATAGCGAGGAAGCCTAGAGTATTCGCGCTTGAGGACCATTATCGCAATCGTTTGAATTGTGTAAAATCGATATAGAAACCTGGCTTTAGCAAGATATATACAATGCCGAACAATTACTGCTTTGCCTGCAGTAGTTATTTGGTATTAATTAGTATGCGCAACTTTATGAGCTTCCTGTTTTCTATTTAGGCGACGTCGAAATGTTTACAGATCTACGCCGTAAGCTTTTACATAGTTTTCTCTGGATGGATAAAGGCTAGAACGCTAGGTAATAATAGCCTTCTATATCTAATCCTCCCTGCCAATCGGCAGAGGCCACCGGGGCATGGTTACGTTAGTGGTTATTTTTTAATTAAGGATTAAGCATTAAAAAGTAGGCGAAGTTGTTGATATTTTGATTTTAGAGGCGGCAATATACTTAATTAGGAAGGCGGTAGGCCTAATGAGGAAGGCGGTAAGGCCCCACCGTCATAACCCCATGGACCGTCATAACCCCGTTGCCCACGTTATATATCCCCATATAAATTTAGACAACGCGACGTCGCAACGGACGTTACACCAGATATCGCAACAAATGTCGCAATGGGTGTATATATAAGGCCCAAAAGTTAATCGATTATAGAGCTGGTTCTGCAGATTAATTTAACGGTATTTTTAAAAAGAGAGCTATTGTGGGTATATAGATTAATTTCGTTGAAAAAGGCGACTGCTCTATATACAAAATAAGTCGTATCGCTTAAGAAACGTTAGCAAAGTCTCTTAGACCACCCGTTATTTACACCGTCATATCGCCGCCAAAGTCTTGGCAGGCAGGGTTTTGCTACCAGATTCGCCCATCAACAATATCAACTCGAATTAATGACGATTCCTCCAATATCGCTAGACCCCGGACGTATATTTAGCTTCACGGACTTGATATAATTGATATGGTAGATGGGCTGTTGAAGCGCCTGCAGAAGGAAGGAACAGGACATACACAGCAGGAAGGTGACTCAACACCATGCCAAGACTCGTGATAGTTATTAACTACTACGCCAGTTGAATTTAGTTGCAACCGTTGCAATATTGATTCAATCAATTCAATCAATTGACCCTCTTTACAGAGCTTTCAATTCAACCAACTCGAGACGTCAATTGAATTGAATTGAATGATTGGCAAGCCTGTATGGAGGAATTCCTGAAGCGGGAGAAGCGTGGGAGGCAACGGTGGGTTTGCCTCGACATAGAGACTGCCACGAACGCACTGCGCTCCATAGAAATCTGGCAAATTGGTATTGTGGATTACGATACCGGCCAAGTATTGATCGATGCGTATCTTGAGCATTTCTGTCCCTCATATTGTCGCTGTAGGGCAGTAGTTCACTGGTTTCATGATACCAGACCTGAAGCACTTGGAGAGATGTTTAAAAAGAAGAGAATCAATCATTGCAACGTTCTCAGCTGGGATACCTTACACTACTTCACTAGACAGCCATCTTCATTGCAATTGCCTTATGAGGATCGTATCCTTTAATCACAAAATCCTCTGCCTTCCAACCGTCAATACTTCCACCTTTGTCGCATGTGATCTCCAATTCCGGAAATGTCCGTGGCTCACGCTCAAGCTGTGTATGAAGAGCATCAATATGGTCGATATAGACATGCGCATCCCCCATGACAAGCGTGAGGCTTCCAGGGGCCAGATCGCAAACGTGGGCGAGCATGTGCGTCAGAAGTGCATAGCTTGCAATGTTAAATGGTACGCCGAGACCCATATCGCAGGACCGTTGATACATTTGACAGTGGAGGTTACCTTTCGCTTTGTTTTCGATGCTCCCCTCCGACGCCTGTCCCTGCATTGGGAATGACACGTAGAACTGGGCAAACATGTGGCAAGGCGGCAAAGCCATGCTATGCAAGTCTCGCGGGTTCCAAGCAGTCAAAATCACCCGGCGGTCGTATGGGTTCGTACGGAGTGTATGTATGATGTTGGCTAGTTGATCAACGCCTTTGCCAGTGTAGTCGGCCGATGCGTCCACGTAGCTGGCCCCAAAGTGTCGCCATTGAAAGCCGTAGACTGGTCCAAGGTCCCCCACATCACGGTGCGATAATCCCACGCTATCGAGGAACTCGCGGGAACCGTTGCCATCCCAGATCTTCACGCCAGCCTCACTGAGCGACAGAGATGATGTGCTGCCTTGAATAAACCAGAGCAGCTCGGCGATGACGGCACGGTGGAAAACACGCTTTGTCGTAAGTAGAGGTAGGACTAGACGCCCATTTTCTCGAAGCTGGAACTTCAAGGGCCTGGGTGCAAAGATAGACAGTGTCCCGGTGCCGGTTCTGAAATGTCAAAAATGTCAGAAATTGAAGTCCAAACTTTGCCATTGGATGTTGACAACGGCTAACCGGTCAGGTCGACGCTCGCCATTGTCCAAAATGTCGCGCACGAGCTCGAGGTACTGGAATTCCTCATGTGACGCAGCAGGCGTCATTATTCTCAACTGGATTCTCCACTTGGTAGAAACGCAAATAGTCAAATAATGGTGACGTGCTTGATTGATTTGATTGTTCCGTGGAGGCGCGTCGACGTGCGAGATGTAACGCGTTCTACCTTCTGAAGATGGATAAACTTCGGGCGCTAATTTAGTCCGCTTGTGACCCAGGAATTAATAATCGGCCGCAGTCTAAGTTCGAAGACTCTGTCGCAAATGAGTTCTGCACCTCATAAAAGGCTGACATGTCCAAAACCAAAGTGCAGATTGGTCAATCTGAAGAGCGCTATGAAACGGGAATGAGGCTTAACTCACGCAAGTCTGGCTGAAGAATAGAATTTCACTCAACTTAATCTCAGCAAGCACAGGCCCTGCTATCCTTGCGCGTAGCAAAGAATATACCGCCGACCCGGCAACAACGCTGATTACGCCGTGGCTGCGGCAACTAGCTTACAGAGGTTGGCAGCGTAGCTAATCTCTCTCGTAGCGTTGTTCTTCCGGCATATCCTCCAGAACCATTCTGTCAAGCATAGGAACGTATTTGCTGACGGCAGTGATCTTCTTGGACTGGACTGGAGTGGATCTGAGCTCAAATCCACTCCAACCAGCTAGTAAATTGTTTGACTCCAAGAGCTCCTTGGAGCTCCAGTACATTTATATACTAAAAATAGAAAGGCTTGGCATCGGCATAGCGTTGTAAAAGGAAGAGCAGATGTAGGATAACTGACTAAAAGCTACCTATATTACTCCTCGCCAATAACCTTAGTCTCGTAGCCAATCTCAATAGCCGCATATTGCTTATCTAGCTCCCCTTCCTCCTTATTAATCACGTCGTCTTCTACCTAAGCAGAGGCTTCTGCGGCAACCGTAGCAGCAAGCTGGGCCTTTGCTGCTTCCTTAAGGGACCCTTTCGCAAGGCTCTTCTACTAACTCATTTACTTCCTCATTGTTAAATATACCCTTTAGCGGTGGAGTACGCGGTTAGTAGTAAGATACTCTTTAAAGCAATTAATTGGCGCCGGGCCGTTGCATTTAGGGTAACTTATCAGCTTTTGGGTTAAAGCTCTTAGGCATAAGGATCACGTCATCGGATATAGGGCACGATTAAGTTGACAAATATCGATCTATGGTGGCAGTAAGAAAAAAGATAAGGATAACTAAATCAAAGCGACGATGACGACGGGGGCAGGGACGACAGGGGTAGGAGGAACAACCCAATTCTAAAATTGGAGCTCATCGTTGGAGTCGCTGATTGGCTCACTTGTACGCACTGACACCTATACGCTCCCTCCTTACGTTACACCTGCCCGAATCAGGTTAGAGAATTGGAGCTCCAAGAGCTCCGCGGCTTCAAATCCACTCCATCCAACCAATTAAATTAACAGGATCCACTCCAATCCAAAGACGGCTCCGCCACGGAGCTCCAGAATTAACCCAGTCCAAGAAGATCACTGCGCCAGCCAGACAGACGAGACAGCAGAAGCAGAGAACCAGGCAGTATCGGACAGCAAGGGGAACCAGGCAGTCCCGGAAAAGACAGGACAGCCAGACTTAACGCATAGGCCGAAGAGTGGCAACAAGAAGCAAAAGGGTTGAGTAAAGAGTGTCTTGGAAAGTTACGAGCAAGGACATCAAGCGAACCAGTGAGCCAATCAGACAACTTCGACCGGCGGTTGGAGGTACCCAATATTTCTTCTACCTGCGCACGGACATGGCCAGAGCTTTGTTGAAGATGCAGAGACGACAGGTAGCCAAGGGCCAATCAATCAGATGGAAACGAGATCTAAGACATCTGGCGGCAGAGGAAGTCAGCACTACTACCCTTCAAGAACAGAGACAATACCGAGCAAGGTCGCAAGCACACGAGATCAGATCTGCCCTCGAAAGCTTCCTATTCTGGCTTAGCTTTATCTTCTTTCGAGTCATCCGGATTGTGTCAGCGGCAGCTCTAGAGGCGTTCCATGAAGAAGTAGATATAGGCAGAAGCGTAAGGCTTAGCAGCACCCTACCGCGCGGAGCAACGGCAGGCCAAAACAGACGGACGTATCGAGACCCGGCAGTAGTAGAAGATGGCGATTCTGTGCTCTCCCAGGAAGACTGACCTCCAGGCGTTAAGAAGCAGCCAGAAGGAATCGAAGCCTATACCTCTTTTGCTGAGTATAAACCAACACCAGGACAGCCGTCTAGGACACCATTACCTTAGGCGGCAATGCAAGCAGACCTACCGCAGCATTCACCCGTGACACCTAGGACCGATGGCCCTTAGCAGACGAAGGACAAGAACCGCAAGGACCACCTGCAAGCTCCTAAGGAAGCTCTAGATGCGCCCTATAGCCAGCAGTCGACGACTCGAGATAGGATCTACGTTGTAACCCAGCCTATGCCAGCCCTAGGAACTGTTGGATCTCCGTACTTTATAGAACAAGACGTGTTACAATTTATCGAGTAGTACGAAAGACTATGCGCCCGATATCACGTTACAAGCAAGGAGAAGCACCAGGGTCTTCCGGAATACTGCGATTACTAGATAGGAATGTGGATCCGAAGTCTGCCTAAATTCACAGCTAGCAATTGGACGGAGCTTGTAAGGAAGCTTAGGGCAGAATACCGAGGAAGTAACCACTTTCGTAAAATGGAGACGGTAGAATTCTTGGAGGCCTACGTACTACAGTGTAGGAGCAGCCCACCTAGCGCGCGCGAGTACTATAGGCAGTTTACACTAATCTCCTAAAAGGCTACCGAAGCAGGCAACCTAGAGAACGGTTACCGAGGATACTGGTTTACAAAAGGACTTCCGCTTAAATATTAAAGACACGCCATAGCCAAAACGGGAGCTGATCTAGATAGACGAGAGTCCTTTGACTTCTATTAGTTACTAAGAGCCGTAGAAGACAGACTTAGTTCATATAAGGGCGCAGATCGTCTGTCGAAAATGGACCCCAAGGATCAGGGCCTTCGTCAGCTGGTTAAGCAGTTCTATAATTAGCAGATAGTTATAAGCAAAGATGCTACCCTTTGACCACCTGCGATCTTTCAGCCAAATGAGACAGCCGACGCCCGTCAAGCCAGCCAGGAAACGGACCTAGAACTCAAGGAGCTCGACCGCAGGAGAGAAGGAAGACTTCTGGACCCAGTGAGACCAGGTATACACGGAGGAGCCCCAACGCAGTAGCAGTCACCACCCACCGTAGACCAGGAGATGGACGAAATGGTAAGCCAGCTAAGTCAAAAATTAAGCAAGACGGAGCAGTGGTCTTAAGAATATTTTTATTCATTCATTTTTATGAATATATTCATTCATAACGAATGATATGCATTGAATATTTTTTTTCCCTTAAGAATTGAATTATTTATAAGCTTATGAATATATATATAGATTTTTTAAAGCTTTTGTCACTAGTTTTAGTAATAAATGCATGCATATTTTAGCTAAATATTC
>Ga0307515_10010902_pt1 | contig 17343 bp, 5 predicted proteins | sample 17_EM_MG_FD_194513 | JGI IMG/M metagenome (GOLD analysis project Ga0307515, IMG submission 194513) | Populus trichocarpa ectomycorrhiza microbial communities from riparian zone in the Pacific Northwest, United States - 17_EM | ecosystem: Host-associated > Plants > Roots > Unclassified | place...
ATTTCTATAGGGGATTAACTTAAGAACATAATAGAGCTATGGGCTTAGTGTTAAGACTCTAAAAGGAGTATATTATTAACGGAATCTAAAGGATAGCTAGAAAGGTCACTAGAGAGTATCTAGATTGCTAAAGGAATAAACTAATAAGGTATAAGCTATATAGAGGGCTACAACCTATTAAAATACCAGAGAGACTATAGGAGGTTATATTATAGGACTTTATTATAAAGTTACTAAAATTAAGAGATCCTATTACCGGACAAGATTATAACGCGATCTTAGTAATAGTAGACAAGCTTATAAAGTAGGGATACTTTATAGCGTATATAGAAGAGATATCAGCAGAAGATATCGCTAGAATCTATATTAAGGAAGTATTTATAAGATATAGAGTACTAAGTAAGATTATATTAGATAGAGATCTAAGATTTATAGCAGTATTCTAGGAGGTATTCTTAGCGGAGTAAGGAGTTTAAGTAGCAACTTCTACCGCATATTATCTGCAGACAGACGGTTAAACAAAAAGACTAAATTAGACATTAGAGCAGTATCTAAGGCACTATATTAATCACTTATAGAACAATTGGGTATTATTATTACCAGTTATATAGTTTATATATAATGCAACACTATAAGAAGGAATGGGTATATTACCATTTAAGGCGAATTATGGATACAAGCTAAGAACATTGCTATTACTACATTAAGTAAAGAAGATAAGTAGCATAGCTAAGTAAAGGATAGAGATATTAATAAATCTTTATAAGAACCTTATGGAAACAGCTAAGGTAGTATAGTAGAGAATAAAGAAATACTATAATGCTAAAAGATCTAAGGGACCAGATCTTAAGGAGGGAGATAAAGTGTAGCTACTATACAAAAATTTTAAGAGTTAACGACTAAGTAAAAAGTTAGACTATGTTAGACTAGGACCTTTTGAAATTATATAAAGAATTTTACTAATTATATTTAAGTTAAACTTACCAGCCAAAATGAAAATCTACCCTATATAGCATATTGCAATGCTAAAGCTAGCATATAGGAATATTAAGCTACTAGTTTACAAAGTAGACACATATAGAGGACAAGAAGAAGACGAATAGTAAGTTTTAAAGATTATTAGTTATAAGGACGTTGACGATAAAATATAGTATAAGGTTAAGTGGATAAGCTATAATAAGACTACCTAGGAACTACTAGAAAATTTAAAGAACGCTATAGGAAAGGTATAGGAGTATTAGAAGAAAATAGGTTAGGTAATATTAATAAAGAAAAATCGCCGAAGAATAAGTCACCTAAGGGGGACCTAGGAAGAGCGACTGCCGAGCTACTTAGAGTTGTTCCCTTTATAGGAAGAAAGTCGGTTCTCTTATTACTAAGTTCCTGCAGACCTTATTCTATAAGCTTCCACTCTTTAGAATAAACCTTCTTATAAACCCGTTTAAGACGCAAAAGATAAGTAGAGGCTAGAAGACGAGTTTTAAGAGCACGCTGTTAAGCAGCCGCAGCCTCTTATTCCGCCTTTTGTAATTAACGCAATTTATTAAGAGCGCTTAAGAGCTTACTATTAAGCTTTATAGCAGCAGATTAAATATAAAACCCTATAATAAATTACTTAGGGAACTTACAGACTATTAAGAGTTATAGAACGCGTATATTTAGCGTTAGAAATAGAGCGAATATTATAGGATAAACGAACGTTTACTTTAGTACACTCTAAATAAGAGGAAGGTTGCTGGGATAAGGGACTTACTAGCGCAATATAAATTAACCCCTCTTTTATATAACAAGAATATAGAGATAGTATTATTTCACCTAGCGATAGCACTACGGCGATAGTACGAGCACGACGGGCTATAGAAGAAAGAGAAGTTACTTTAGGTATAATAAGTAACAATATTAACCAAATTAATTAGACGGATATTATACCTCTAGTAAACAACTTAGAGATATTTAGAATCTTTAAGGACAAAGATAAAGAGGAGGGAGATAGTGTTACGGACGCTTTAAGTACAATGTTATAACTACTTAGAGAAGAGTTAGAAGAAGCTAGTTAGTTAATATAGGTACAGTCTAGGATAGATCTGGTAGAACTATATAATAAGGAATAGTAACTAAGTCACGTAATATGATCTATATAATCTATATAATCTATATAATCCGTAACAGAGTAGATAAAGTATACGTACCTTACGTATAAGGAGGGTTTTCTAGGAGTACGGTTATATATTTAAAGAACTACAGTTCCTACTCTAGATAGTTCTTTCCTTATAGTAATTCTCAGAATATAATTAAAGTTAATCTATTAGGTAACTACTCCACCAGTTATTATTACGTTGTTAACTTTAATTTATATTACCTATATACCTAGCCCAATAACGAGCCTATTGTAGTTCTTGCTATAAGGTTCCGTTACATCCTAGTAAGTTTTTTTAGATTTTAGTTTTAGGTTTAAGCCGTAAGTTATAAGGCACTTCTACTTATAGCGGAAGGCGGTAAATAGAAGCTTAAGGTTATTTTAATTAATAGTTACCTTATATAGCTTTATCTGGGATTACCTAAGGATTACTAAGTAACCTAGGGTAGTGATAAAAAGTTTAATTAATTTTTTGTAGTTTAGGTATTAGAGTCTTAGAAATACTATATAGGTAATATAACCTAAGATAGTGCGTTTACTATTAAATCTAAATATATTAATATACTAGTTAAGGGGGGTTAGTATAAAACTATTATCCTATATAAAGATCTTATTAATAAATCCTATGCTACTAGCTTCTATATTAATTAAGACTTAAGCATTAACCTATTAATTATTCTACTAAAGATAATAGTTAATGGTTATACTATAATCCTAAGAGTTAGAGTTTGTAATATTTAAAGTATTTAATAAGATCTTAAGGCAGAGCCGTCCTAGAGAGTAACTTGGCTTTAAAATCTTCCTTTTAGAGGTAATTAGGGCGGAGTTTTTATAGCGTGTTAGTTATAGCTTTATTCTTATAAGTAGTACTTACTAAATATAGGGCTAGAACTAAATAAGAATTGGGGACGGTAACTAGAAGATTAATATTATTATTATTATTATTTATTATTTATTGCTTAACGTCCGATTTAGATCCCTATTAGGCCTACGCGGACTACTCCTTATATATATATAGGGAGAAAACTCTATTTAAGAAAACCCCGTAATCTATCTCCCCGCCTTTTAGGACTCGCCTATAAGGCGCCTATAAGGCGCCTACGAGTTACCTATAGTGCTCTACTACCTTACTTTTTAACCTCTTTAGGAACTACTGCTGCCGTAATAAGCCTACGGACGCGCTAGTATTGTAAACTTTACTCTACTACTGTAGAGTTATTAGGGGGCGCCCGTTACTCGCCCCTTTTTGCCCTCTATTGCCATTTCCTTTATAACCTAGAACTGGTTTAGTATATTTTAGCTAATAAGCTACTAGGTAACCGCCTTAAGGCCTTTTTATATTAAAAGTAGTATATTATAGTTCTTTATACTAGCTACTAAGAGTATTACTTCTTAGGTAGTGCGTAAGGGGTATAATAGTATTATATATTTTAGTGTCTGTCTTGGCTAGCTATATTTATATCTTAGGTTACCTACTAGAACACCTACCTAGTAGAGCTAGTCTTTTAGTCCTATTATTCCTGTTTTTAAGAGTGTTGCTATTATATTTTCTGCCTTTATTAGGCCTTCTTAAAGCCTTAGAGTGTTTACCCCTTATAGCGTTAACTATACTACGGCTTAGGTTCTTTTTGCCTTAGTTAGCCTCTATACCTTTAACTTCTATACGCCTCTCTAGCGTTGGTCCAGCTAGTATTATATTATAGTAGATAGTTTCCCAGCGTTTTTTTATACTCTACTTTAGCTCCTTTCTTTCTCTTACTATTATTTTTACTAGCCTTTTACGCGTCTTTTTTCCTCCTCTATATGGGCCTAGGCCCTAAAGTAGCACTATTCTTCTTCTGCTTTCTTTACCTGTTTCTCTAATATATCTTCCCTACTTTAGGGTTATTAGTTTGTTCTCCTATAGGGCGCCCTAGAGTCCCTCTATAGTTTATTTAGGCGTATCTTAATATACTTTATAATATTAGAGTTACGTTTATTTTACGCCCTTTATATTATAGTGGCTTTAATATATAGTTATAGGGGGGGAATATTGGCTTCCTTTTTAAGTAGTACTGTGGCTGTTTACTTATATCCGCCTATTATACTCTAAAGGTAGGCTATTTAGACCTTTTGGAGTGGTTTAAGGAGCGATTTAGGGGGGCCTTTCTTAGATTCTCTAATGGCCCAAATACTAGACCTATATATTATGGTTAGCTGGATAACTACTATATATAGTAGGCGTGACCTCTAAAAGTATAAACCCTATATAGAATTAATGATTTTAGATAATGTAATGTACTATACTTAGCCCTTATAGGCTGCTTACGCCGTATATACACTCTACTGGAGCTTACTATCTACCTATACTCCTAATACCCTTAGGCCCTAAACTGGTTAACCCTTAAAGCCTTAGATATAAATTATATGCTAGAGATCTGTAGATTAGTTGCGTTTTCTTATAAAGTAGATTAGCTGGTATTTCTCTAGTAAGAATTAGACTTTATATTGTCTTGCCTATTCTATATAGGTATTATAAGCTTTTTTTAGTGTTTTGCAATTTTCTACGGCTATTAGCCCGTATATAATTAGGTTTGTGTTATTAACGAAGCCTATTCCCTGGGTTGCCTCTTTTTTAAAGGAGTTAAGTAGGTTACTTATAAAGAAAAGAAAGAGTATAGGCGAGAGGGGTAATCCTTATAGTATTCCTATTATAATTATAATAGGGGGGCTCTAGTATCCGCTAAAGATTAGTAATGTTTTTTTCTAACCTATAAACCCTTAAATAAATTATATAATTTATTCTGGGAAGCCTTTTGCCCTAAAAATATATAGGAGATGCTTATGGGGTACGTTATTATAGGCGCCGCTAATATCTAGGTTGAGTATTAATACCATAAAGTCCCTTTATATCGCCTATGCGGATTTAATAGTAGTAGTAAGTAGTATAAATGCTGATAGTGTTAAGCGGTTCTTTCTTGCCCCTATTTGGCTTTGTGGTAGTAGGTTGTATTCCTTAACTATGTCTACTATAGAGTCTGCTATTACCTTTTCTAAGATTTTATTAAGGGTGTTTTTTAAGGTAATAGGGCGGTAGCTTCCTAGGATTAAGTAATCTACTTTACCTTCTTTTTATAGAATAACCGTCGTTATAGATTTTCCGAGTTGTGGGTAGTAGCCTACGGTAAAGTATACCCTAGCTATATCTGTAAGCTAGGGTGCTATAAGTAGTCTATAGGTTTTTAAGGCCTTATTTAGAATCCCATCTAGTTTTAGTGCTATATTATTTAAAAGGCGGCTAATAGTTCTGGCTATTTCCTCTATTATTATATTGCTATTGACCCTTAGGCGAGTTACCAGTGTTTTAGCTATAATATTGTTAAGGTCTACTGGAGCTGGTTAGGGGAAGAACCTTTCTATAAGGATCTTTGCCTTCTTATTATTATTATTAGTAGCCTATAATTTCTCTACTCTTTATAGGGGTGGTAGGTATAGGTCTTCTACTAGGCGCCCTACTTTTTTTTTACCTATTTTATTATAGCCTAAAGGCCCTTATTATAGGGGAGGCTTAGGTTAAAAGTATACTTATTTATAAACCATCTCCAGTTATTTCTTACTTCTTTCTTTAGGGTATTCTTTAACTAGTTTCTTATATCTTTGTATTATCTCTTATCTTTAGGGTTATAGCTATTTATATATTTCCTTTTTACTTATTATTGGCTGGTAATAAGAACCGCGTATTATATGGACTATGTATATTGCGTATAGGGGCCTAGTTTTAAGACTAGGTAGTACTCTTTTAGCCTATTTTTAATTGCTACCTAAATCCTTTTTAGTCTTTAGTTAATTTCCTTAGGGGTGGCTAATAAGCCTTGCTTATTTGGAATTAGGTGGATTTCTTTTAGGTTTTAAAGTTATTATTTAACTATATTAAGGAAACTGTTTATCTTAAGCTTCCTTATTGCATATCTTTTACTACTTAGTTACGCCTTAATATCTAAATCTAGCTGTATTTAGATGGGTATATAGTCTAAGGCGAGTACCTATTTTTCTTTAGGGTTGTACCTTTTAAGTCTCTAGTATAGGCCTTCGTCTATAAATATAAGGTTAATTATACTTTTAGAGGTTCCTTATTGCTATATAGTTGCTCCTAGGGGGGTGGCTAACTTAAGGCCCTAGGTGTTTATAGCTCTTAGTAGGCACTCTGCCTATTAATTAGCAGTAATATAGATACCCCCCTACTATAGGTAGTAGAGGTTTATATCTTCTAGTAGAATAGACTCTATGCCTTTAGTTTTTAGTAAGCTTATTACTAATATAATATTCTCTGTTTATAGGACCCTTTTAACCCTAAAGTTATATATATTAATAATTTATACCAGTCCCCTATATATCTAGATTATTATAATTATAATATCTAGGTTAACTACCTGCTATAACTATAAGGATAGGCTAATAGCCTTACTAATTATAAAGTATACGCGTGTGGCTGCTTTTGGTTTATATAGGAGCTAGAATCTTTAGGGGCAGTATATTAATTATATGTAGGTATTATAGTACGGCTCTTATATGGCAAGGATATAGTATTTCTTTAGGTCTAGACTGTCTAGTAAAGGCCTTGCAAGACAGTGGTTTGTGTTACCGTAGTTATACTATATAATGGATAGGTGGCGGACCCCTGGTAAGGGTCTTTTACCTCTTTTTTATTTTTTACTTTTTCTATTTCTACTTTCTTTAGGATATTTAGAACTTCTGTCTCTTATATTTATACCCTAGTTACTACTTATTTTATATAGAGCTTTTTATTCCTATATTTTGTGTTTTTACTAGCGCTTTTATATCTAAATCTATTATTATCTCTAGTTCCTCCCCTATTCTTACTAGCTGGCTATATATCCTTTATAGGTTGGCTATAAATATTATATTTGCCGCGTTAAATTTAATTCTTAATTGTTTTAGTTTTAAGCTTACTATAGCTGTCTATAGAGGTCTTTTTATAGGGCGTCCTCTTTCTTATATCCTCTATAACCCTTATATTCCTATATAGTCTAGTAATATTACGCGACGCTACTTCTAGCCTATTAAGGCTTAGGATGGCTAGCCTAGCCCCCTAGTACTAAAGGTAGGAAACGCTAGAAGGGCACCTACGTCCCCCTAGCTTATTGCCTATTGTTTCTATTTATATAACCTAGCGTATAGTTATTCCCGTAGCTGTTAAGCCCTTACCTTCCGCCTCCTATATTTAATGCAGTTTTTTCTCTCCTACGCCTTATATATGCTTTAGTAGTAGTTTGCGCATTTTATTTAGTCTTAATTTAAGTAGTGTCTTATATTGTGGGGGCCTATATAGTGGCCGTAGCATACCTATACTGCGTATATGGATTAGGTATGTCCCTATTATATATAGCGGTAGCATTATTTTAGGCGTAGTCTATAGTTATAGAGCCTTATGTTGTATATAAGGCCATTTATAATTATTTCTTTTTGGATAAAGAGTTTTTATATTTTTAGTATATATATGCTAACGATAAGGGAGCTATATATTTAACTAGCGTCTCCCTAATAAGTTTCTAGTAACCCTTATGTCCTCTTATTATTTTTATTATTTACTTAATTTATATTTTCCTGTTAAAGCTATTAAATTTAGGTAATCTTAAGGCCTAGTATAAGGCGTTCTGTATATTTTACTATCTTTTATATAGTTGCTATATTATCTACCTAGCGTCCCTTTTTTACCCTAAAGCTTATAGGAACCGCTAGGACTTTAACTAGGTAGTCTTTATAGAGCACTTTTATGCTAATATATTCTTCTAGCCTATCCCCTACCCTTACGGCTTATTCCTTTACCTATTAGTCCTTTAGGGTAACTCTAATATCTCCGCTCCTAAGGTGTTGGACTATAACTGCGTTATAGACCTCTTTATAAATTTTTGTAAGGACTTTTATTTCTAATTATCCCCTAAACCCCTTTACTTTTTCTATATTTAGTCGTATTATAATTATATACCCGGTTATTATTTTAAGGGGAGTAGGTTCCCTATACTATAAAAGCGCAGCTATAGCGGCCTAGGTACGGTTCACCAGTAAAGGGGTTTTTTATTTATTTTTAATTTTACTTAGCCATTAGAGGATTTAATTAAGGGTTTGCTAGAGGGGCGCCTAAGGTTTACTAAACTAGTGGAGCTATTCTACTAGCTATATTAGTTTGTTATAGCTAATAGTTACTTCCCTATAATTCTAGATACTAGACGCATCTAGTAGGTTTTATATTTTATTAGATGCCTTCTTAATAGAGGTATTTCCGCTTTATAGTGTGGTATTCGCCCGTCTTTATTGTGGAGGGCTGTTGTTAGGCGTAGATCTAGCGGTTGCGCGCGAGTGCGAGCCACCGTTAGTTGACGTATGCCTCCCCTGCGATGCATATATCTTAGGGGGATTCTCTAGGTGTTTTTCAGGGTTCTTTTTAGTTGGTTTTAGTCTTTTTGGGCTGGGTGCAGCAAGAGCTTTAATTAGAAGATTAATATAGTAAACAGCTACTAGTATTGGCCGTTTGTAAATTATATTAGGGTATAAAAATAGAGTACTATTTTAAGATATAAGCGTTACTTCCGCATTTAAAGTAAAGGCTAAGTTTAATACGTTATTCTTATTTAGCAAATCCTTTTAGGGCGTAGGAGAGGGTTCTAGTGTTAATATTTATAGCATCTAGGTCCCTACGGGTCTTAGGTAGCTAAAAGGCAGTATATTAAAGTATATATTTTAGGATAAGGCGTAGTATATTATTATATAAGCTATTAATAATATTAGTAAAGGTAGTAAAGATATCTAGCAGCTTAACTCCTATAAGGGAAGCCTTTAGTTTAGAGTTTAGGGACTTTACTAAGCGATTAATTAAAATAGGTTCGTTCTATCTAGTCTCTTTAGTATAATAGTAGAATTTAGTAAAGTATAACGGAAAGCTCTTAGAGCCTTATATTATCTTATTTAGTTTTCTTTATACTATAGTAATTTAGTTAGGGTCGCTATAAGATGCTTCTAGTATAGTAACTAGTTCTTTTATAGTACTTAGCTAAAATAGGTATATAGTTTCTACAGTATCTCTTATTAAACGACTTATAGCGTAACGTAGTTAGCTATTAGGGGTAAGGTAGTAATTAATATTGCCGTTTAGCTTATTCTTATATTAGTTAAGAAAGGAGCGTAGTTTACTTCTTTTACCTAAATAGGCGGGAGGATTAGGGAGACGTTTAGCTACCTTCTTTATAGGGGCACTAGTCGGCAAATTTAGGGTTAAGGAGCTAGTTTTAGACACGTTCTCTCTACCTAGTGTTTATAGGTTAATACCGGTAGGGGTAAGTAGGGGTAATAGTATAGTAGATAGTGGGTTTCGGCGGATCTCTTTAATTTCTTTTTTTTAAAGATTTAATTAACTTATAATATCGGGCTTCTTAATAGGTAAGGGTGTCCATAAAAGCCTATTATAGAGTCTCTATTTGTTTAGTAAATATATTATATAGGTCTTTTATAGATATAGAGGCTTTTAGGTTATTTTATATGCTAATTAGGCGGTATAGGGTATAGGTTTAACGCAATATAGTATTACGGAATAAGTATAAGCGATAATAATATATAGCAGAGTAGATATTATTAAGCTATATATATAAACTATATAATAAGATTAAGACGTTACGTAAAAAAAGGTAGAAAATAGGGAGAAAGGGTATATATTGTTAACTTAGTTACTTAATTAACACGTGCACGGAGCAGAATAGGATTCACGTCGTAGTCCTAGCAGAAATTGGCAGGATTCGGTGGAACTTGGCGGAATATGGCAGAATATGGCAGATTGCCGTTAGATTGCCATAGGTCACGGCAAATTGCGGTCTCGTGGTCGGTGGAAACAGGTGGGCGTGTATAAGGTGTTACAGGGGTGTCCCGTGACATGCTAAGAGCTACAGTAATGATCGTACGCCAAGAATTTCTAAAGTGTCAAAACTAGAAGCCGATTTTATAAGTAACTATATATAGGATCTAGATAGAATATCTTAAATCGGGGTGAAAAGAGTATATATATGTTAGAGCTAATAAAGCTTAAAAGTATTTTCACACTAGAAGCAACTGAATAGTAGCGGTTAACAGTATTATTCAAGTCTTGTGCATGCTATGTTACTCTGGTGGGAAAGGTCACTCTAAAATGGTAATGGAGCGCTATGTGGAAAAAGATATAGATACCACTAAGCAGCCGTACAAAAATGATACAAAGCTAGTGACTGTTGAAGACCGCACCAGAAACTCCGTTGTCTAAGTTCTAATGTACAAAAACGTCATTCTCCCAAAATTTTGCCTGTGCGTATGCTTTGTACCGGTAAAGGGCTAATCCTAGGTGACCACCATCCATTCCCACTGGTATCTATGATGAGTATACACAGTCTAAACCAGTGGCCGCACGTTGGCCTCCGAACTACAGAGGGGTTAGTAGAGTAGAATTACTAACTTTTGCACTAGCCAATGGAGGTTGATTCACCTTGGTAGTAGTAATGCTATCACAGCATAGCTTGTATGGACAACTGGAATCATATACTATCGCGGCCGCAGCATTGCCTTTTATGTTTGTTAGCAAGAATATTTGACAATGGTAGAATTTTTGTTGGGTTAACATACAACCGACATCAGCAGTGATTGAAGGAAGCCCTGGTGGAGCAATAGGGCAGCAAAGAGGGTAGACGTTGCTGCTTGGGCAAGTGAACGACACGCGTTTGTCGAGGGAGTTGGGTGCGGCGAGAGCACTGCTCGTGAAGGCCAAGGCAACAGTGAATAGAGAGAAGCGCATTGTGGAAGTGAACGAAGTAGTAGTCGCTGAAGTGATATCTAATTCTGCTCTAGAGTAGGTTCCGAAGTGGTTGTTGCTGAAGTGATATCTAGCTCTGCTCTTGAATTGCTTTCGAAGTGATGTTGCTTTGTTCTGTGGCAGGTAATAAGGCACGCCGAAGTATTTTATATATCTCGATGGTCGGTCGAAGAAGCAAATCATTTTTGGAACTCCGTCTTACAGTTTTCCATTGTGTGAAGGTACCACCGAGCTCCGGGAGGTAACCGCAGAGATTCGGTAATTGCAGTATCGCGATACTCCGGGATTCCGAGTACAGTAGACCTGCGCTCTCATCCTGTCGCGGACTGATGCTGCCAGTATCAGAATGCCTGTAAATCCTGCCAGGACCCAGGTATCTTGGTTATTGAAATGGGGTTCAAAGAAAACCCGGTAACAGGAAGCAAACGGCCGGTATTCCACCGTCCAACAACCCATAGGTTAAGCATAACCTTTGCCGCCTTTACATTTGAGTTCGTAGGAAGAGCTCGTGGATCTTAAGCGGAGTAACCGCATTTCAATCTTATTGTCATCAACTCAGACGCCAAAGATACCTCGACTGACCTTCGTTAGTAGCACTGTCGTAGTCTGTAGGGATATGGAAAGATGCTATAAGTTGTACGTAACTCCCAAAAATCTGCGGGTTAAAGATTCTATCGTGTAACTGAAAGTTTGCGTGATGTGGAGGAGACATCTCAAGATGTCTTGGCAAACGGGGTGGCTTCGCCGTCCGTCTCACTCGGGCTGGTCCAATGCGGAAAGGCTGCGTCTCTTGGCGCAGGTACGGGAGTTTTCCGTCGACAGGCATCGTAGAGGTATGTATTGTAGTGAGTCGCTTGTCAGACGGGGAATCCCAAAGCTCCGACCTGAGGCGACCCGTTTCTGAGGCTCTTCTTCACCAACATCGGAATCTCGAGAATCGTCCTGGAGTTGCCAAGTCCGTACGGAAAGTCCATCTTATAGCCTGCCCTAGCCTCCGGGCTCTTAGGATAATGATGGAACAATGTAGCCCTAAAGGAGTGCGTATGCTAAAAGGTCAGCCCGATAGGCGAAACCTCCGGGGCTTACAGCTCGGCGAGGTCACGGAAAAGCTCGGCAAGGTCACAAAGTTCAACAGGGTTAGAACCTTTCTGACCATGCTCAGCTTCTGACCCTGCTGAGTTTCTGCATATGCAGCGCATATATAAAATAAATTTAATTTTTAATAAAATTTTATAGTGCTTAATAATTAACGGTATATGATAAATCGTAAATATTAAATAACGCGTGGCTTGTATATGCGGGGCATATGTACCCCACTAGCTACCGCATAAAGTAAGCGAGCTGAGTTATTAAAACATAGATTGTGCATACGCGTTATATATCTATAACAACAGCGGTCGCACTAGAACTTCTCTATAATACCGCAGTATACGCCACGAGTATATACTACATAGCCTATGCATAAGCGCTGCATATGCTAACATCTGGCTAGGGCAATATTAATATCTTAATTTTACTTTAGCATACGCTTAGCCTACGCTTACTATAAGCCTTATAATTATAGACTTTTATAATCTATAGGTGGCCGGTACTACTAACCCTAGCGCCTTTAGGTACCACTATAGTGAGTATATGCTTTATATATGCCTAGAAAAAGTATATATTAATAGAAGTATATAGGCCCGATCCTTAACCCTAACCCTAACTAGGTAACACTAGGTTAGTTATAGAGAACGCGTATGTAAAGTATATGCTTACAGTAGATAAAGTACGCGCCGCCGTAGTAGTAGTAGGTAGAAGGCGTACGTAAATCTAGAGCTGTATACCTATAGCATATGCTAACCTTATATAGCCCTAGCTGTGACTGTTTAAGATAATATAAGTAGGTGCTAGAAAGGCTCTACATAAAGAGTGCGTATATACTAAGTGTAAACTAGATCTACCTAACCCTACCTCCGCACTGTCTACTGTTAACTCTATAGTATAGGTTGCATATCTATACCTTATATATAGTATATACTAATAATAAACATAGCTGTAATATTATAGTAAACGGCACGCAGATGTGCGGCTAAGTCTTTACGGCCTAGCCTAGCGTATGTTCCGCATATATATAGTATCTGCATCCTACTAATAGAGTTATAGTACCGCCGCCATATCCGTAATAAGTACAGCGGTGCCCGTATATATTACTGTGCAGTTTACTAAAGGTATATGCTTACTATATATAGTAACTAACCCTTTTACTACTAATACATTGGCTGCGGAGTTAATTGTGGGGGAGAAGTATATGCCTAGTATATGCTACGTATATATAACGCTAATATAACGTAGCGCCCTAAAGTGTTTTATTTTCTCTAGTAGCTAGCGGGATACTAGGTATCTATATAAGCCCAGGTAGGTTATGTATATACACTATATATATAGTACTAATACTATATATAGCCGTAGCCCTTTAGGATTAAGAATTTTAGAGTATATAGACGCCTGTACTTTAATTGCGTATACTTACTCTATACTTAGTATATATCTAGCCTAAGCTAACTAGATATAGTGCTTAAGACTAGGGGTTTGCTACCTAATTTGGCAGGCAATTTTATTATAAGGTAAGAGTACTAGTGTCGCTTCTGTATATGCGCACTATACCCTAATATATCTATCTATCTATATATATACTTATTCCCCCTAAGTTTAATTTTAAACCTAAGGGTGCTTATAGGCCTAAGGGTAGCGTATATAAGGAATAAGCACGGCTACTACTAGGACTACTGCCTAATTTAGAAATGAACGCTTATCTTTATATCTAGGAGATTGGCAAAGTCCGACTTTATATAGGCCCTGTATATGCATTACCAAAACCACTACTTAGTTATATTACTAGCTTATACACGCATATACTTTGTATATATAAACCCCTATTGTTTTTTACTAACTATAGGTTAACGCGTGCTTATGCTAGGCGTATACTAATAAGAGAGAAACAGCGCGTTGGCCCGTTTACTCCCTCTACCGGCTTAAAACGTAGGGTTAGTATTTTATCTGTATATATTTGGCATACGCTAACTATATACATAGCGCGGCCTAACCCCGCTAGGCGACTGCGAGGAGTCCCCCTTGCCGTCCACCCGCCGCTAAAGAGGTAAGCTTGTCTTATATATACCCTATATATGCATAACTAATGTTTAGCACTAGCGAGTAAAAAGCTAATAAGCCGTTGTGGTAGAGGTGAGAGCTTTGGTAAGTTTGGTTCCTTCCGTTATATATATTATGCTTATGCTCTGTATAAGCCGCGGGCAGAACCCGCTACTTAACTCGCCTTTACCGCGTAAGTCCTAAGCTATAAGTCCTAGCATATACTAGGCCTGCACGCTGCGTATATAGTATGTAGTATGCATTATACACGGTTAGAGTTTTGTTGGGGTTTGTTTAGTAGGTAGGCTAGGCATATACCTAATATAGGGCACGGGGCGATAGGCCTATATTAATTAATTCTTTATTTATTATGGAACTTTATATAATACTTTCTATGCATATACTGTACATATACGCCCTATATGCTAATATTATGCTTTTATGCCTACTTCTTAAGCTCTACTAGTTCTTTTGCTTTATTATATGCGTCTTTAACTTGTTTAATTCGTTAATTCGTTGCTTTATATTTTCCATATATAGTATATATGCCTCCTTTTCTAGCTCCTCTGTAGATAGGTAAGACCTATACCTCTTACCCGTAGTCCGGGGTGTTTGACTTCGCAACAGTAGTGGTAGCATCTCTACTGTATATGCGGTAGATACGCGTAATATATCCAATACTAATGCAATATCGTTATCTACTATACTTATCTACGAAATAATCTGGCTACTAAATATAGTAGGCTTAGGGGTATTAAATGGATTCTAAGGATTCTAAGAAAGATTTAGGCTAGGATTTCTAGCTCGCCGCTTAGCTAATTTCTACTGTTTTTGCGCTACTTAAGCTTAGTATATACTTTATATATGCTTTATATATATATATATTATTTCTATAGCTATACTGCTATCTGCTTTAAGTTACTCTAATTTTTCTATATATTATCTATTCCCGTCTCTTTATATAGCTCTTATAGATTAAACATTTCTTATATACAAAGTTTAAGCCTATACTAAAATATTAGAATATGCAGAGTATATACAGAGTATATACCGTTACCGTAGTACTGCAGTAAGCACGTATAACTTTTAACCGGTAAAGTTATTATCTTAAAAGTAACTACTTTTACTAATTCTAGTATGCTTCTGTGTATACGCCTACTACTTATAAGGAACCTTTAACTTTTCCTTTATAAGCCTAGCTAGTATCTATAGTTTCTTCTTATTGTTTATCTAAGACGTAAGCTCCAGATATAGTGTGTATATGCTTTATATACGCGCTATTAGTTTCTGCTCTATCTCCGCTTCCTATATCTGCTCTATAATATATCTTACTTTATAAGTTTAAAAGCGCTTTATAAAGTTTCGTTTAACGTATACTAAGCAAAATATAAGCATATACTAAAGGTGTTTGTCCCATTTACAGGATGGGTTAATTATATGTAGGTAATCTCTAAAGCCTATATTATAAGCATATGCTTGGCATATACAGAGCATATATAGAGCGTATACTTACCGCCAGCTTATTTCTTATATATATTAACTATAATAGTGCGAAGTCTAGTTCCGTAAATATGTGCAAATTGTATAGATAATCGAGCAGTATTACCTAAAACCTTAAATACTAGCTGAAACATCTTTGCGTATACAGCACGTGTTTCTAGGTTAAGAAAGGCGTATACCCACACCTTAATTCCTATAAGTGTTTAGCTTATATATAGTATATATATGGTATAGGGTATGCATACGTTTAGAATTCTTGTCCTATCCTACAATTAAGAATAGATTCGTTTTGCCTTAAACTATCTTAAATAATAGGTCCATTTCGATATATATTACGTATTAAAATGCTTTAGCTTATGCATACGTATAATATACGATAAGGAAATGCTCGTTATTAAAGTTATAAATTGCCCGAATCCATTGCTTAGTGTTCTCTTTATATTAATTAATAAAGAACTCGCGTAGTATACCTGCTACGCTTAGCCTCTATATATGCTTAGCGTGTATCTAACCTATACTTACCTGTATATGCCGTCCCCTTTAGGAATTATAGCATCCTTTCCTTCCGAATTAGAGCAGTAATTCGATTTTTAATATTAAGACTACTATATATGGCACGTAGTATCTGCGTTCTATACTTCCTATATAAAATATAGTACTGCGGTAATAGGATAAATCGACCTATATAATAGTAAGTAGTTTTATTTATATATACTATGCATATACGGAGCATACGTGTAGTAAGGCTTAGGATATCTACTTGCTTTATTACTTTAACTATATTATTAGTAAGGTTGATTAGTAGCTTTATTAGATATAGTAGATAATATATATAAGAATTTTATGTAATAAGGCAAATATAAGGATACTGTGCTATATTAACAGGAATATAGCAGTCTAACTGTGCACCGTATATTCGGCCTACTACCCTACCTTAGCCTTGCGGGTGGTTAAATCCTACATTAGCTTAGTATATATATAGCGTATGCATAATATATATATTATATACTACAATATTTTTGCTTTAATGTTGTATGTCTAATATAGGTATATTCTTATTTAACTTCCTAAACTCTATATTTAATAAGTAACTAAAGGTATTAAATATCTACCTGGGCAGTTATTAATAATAAAGGCCAGGTAGTATGCTATAGTTTAGTATTACTGCTGCTAGAACAACTAATAAACTCTACCTGTATATAATAAGTATATATTACGCATACGCCGGATATATACGTACTCTATGCCGAAAAAACATTATTAGTCTGCTTTCACTATATACACGTTCTTGTGTACTAGGGTAAATATATTACTACTATAATTATAGAATACTATAGTAGTAGCTGTATATTATAAGTATATACCTAATATATATAGATAATACTTACTTCTCTATGCTTTGCTTAAGCATTTTATTAATCTCTACTACCTAGTATAGACGACTACTACGCTTTTAGAGGTTGTTAATTAATTTAAGCTTAACCCTATTATATACTGAGTATATACGGAGCATATCCTTATAGGCGTACTCGCAGTGTCTAATGCCGCTGCATTTAAACGCTTAGTGGAATGCTTTTTTACTCTCCCAATTGTTTTCACTAAGAAGCTATAGTTATATAATCCTAGGGCTACTAGTTTAATAGAATAAGAATTAAATCTGCTAGATGTATAAATATAGTATATGCTTTATATATATATTGCTTACCTTTAATATATACCAATTAATAACCTTATATACTATTTTTTT
>Ga0307515_10010903_pt1 | contig 17341 bp, 10 predicted proteins | sample 17_EM_MG_FD_194513 | JGI IMG/M metagenome (GOLD analysis project Ga0307515, IMG submission 194513) | Populus trichocarpa ectomycorrhiza microbial communities from riparian zone in the Pacific Northwest, United States - 17_EM | ecosystem: Host-associated > Plants > Roots > Unclassified | place...
AATTCTGTATCCCAAAACAAACAATATAATAATTTATTAATAAATACTGTATATAAATATTTAATAGCCTCAAGTTTTCTATCCAAGCCAAATCAGTTTTTTATAACTGTGTAATATTTCTACCCAATATCAACGCACATAATATTTCACTGTCTAAAATATTTCTACCCAAACCAATTCCCATTTCACTATTATGCAGCATCATCAACCGTTGATTATCAAGCTTAACCACTTATCAAGCTTGGAACCCATATCTCCACCCGGCTTAACCACTGTCTCTGTCTAATATTTCTACCTAACAACAACGGGTATAATATTTCAGTCAAGATTTAGCCAAACCAATTCCCATTTCATCATCAGCATCATCAACGCACACATCACTGTGCATCATCATCAACACACACACACACATCACGCCTAGAAAGCACAGGAAACGCACAAAGCAGAGGAAACACATATCATCAACTCATCAACAGAGAAGGAAAATCACATCGGGTGGGTCGGGTTCTACTGGAAGAGAAGCAATTGAAGAAAAGGAGATGAAGATGAAGAGATGGAGGGGAATTGAAAGCATATGTGTTCGATTACACAAAAGGAGAAACAAAGCATGGGTTTGTTGTGTTTTTTTCACAGAAACCAAACAAAATGTTTTGTTTGGTTTCTGTGAAAAAAACACGGTAAACCCGATTCTGTGAAAAAAGCATAGAATGGGAAAATGGGTTTGGGTTTGCTGGGTATGGGTTGTTGTGTATGGGTTTGCTGTGTTTGGTTTCTGTTAAAAATGCAGGGGTTTTGGTTTTCTGTGTATGGGTTGCTCGGCGAAGAGGTGGATCGGCAGGGAAGGAAACGGGGCTGAAGGGCGCCTTTGGCTTAACGAAATAATGGGTTTTTTTTGCATTTGCTGTGCTAGCAATAGTGGCGAAACGAAGGAAGGAATGGTTTGGGCGAAACGAAGGAAGGAATGGTTTGGGCGAAACGAAGGAATGGTTTGGTTTTCTGTGTATGGGTCTCTGTTTGGTTTCTGGCAAAAATTCTGGGTTTGCTGTGGTTGATTTTTCCCAGGGGTTTGGGTTTGTTGTATGGGTTGCTTCCCACGGGTTTGAATTTACACAGAGCATGAGAGCATGGGTTGCAGTAAAATTAACAAGATAAACAAGGCAAAAAACACAGCAAATATATCACAAGACATGCCATTATAACAACAGAAAAATAAAAAAGATGAAAAAGATATAAGATAATAAATAGATATTTGAGGAAAAAAAATTACCTGGAAGAAAGCTGTGAGAGATGCTTCCAATCGATCTGGGTAAATTATTTGGGAGAGAATGAGAGTTTAGGGATTTGTTGTATTTTAGGGGAGTGCACGTTTTGTTAAAGACAAAGGAAAGTGTTTTCCTTAGAATAAGGAAAGGAAAACACTTTCCTGGCCTAAAGGCTTTTGTTTTTCTTTAACCAGAATTGAGTTTCCTTTGACCAATTTTCTTTGTGTGCACCAAACATAGAAAAGTGAAGAAAATAGTTTCCAGGAATTCATTTTCCTAAAAACAAACGAGGCATTAAATCCTTTTAACTTGGAAAAAGCTGGCAGCCCCTTGGGTTTTTTAAAATCATAAATTAAAAAAACAATAGTACAGGGACTAAATGTATATAAAATAAATAGTAGAGGCACGAGATTACATGAAAAGAAGAAAAAAAAACCCTCCCGAAGGCGAAACAAAGCAAGGGTTTGTAGATGCAGGCAGCCTTCAGCTCCTTCTTTACTCTTTGAATTTCAATGGGTAGTAGCAGTGCTGTAGAGAAAACGGAGAACGAGCTCCAACGAGAGATCGATGAGCTCCATCGCCAGCAACGCCAGGTCATCTCCTTCACCTTTTCCTTTATTAAAACCACTTGTACCTTTATGTACAGCTAATTACATGCCCAATCTTGTAGATTTCGGAGCGCCTTCGTGATCCTCGGGGACTTCGAAGGGGAGGCTTTTCCTCCGCCGCCGCTGCCGCCCCTCGAAACTTCGCTTCTAACGGTGCTCGTCATCGCGGCTTTGTTCGACCGGTATTCTTGTTCTTTCTGTTCAACGAGTTTGTTTTTTGTTGGTTTTATTTATTTATTTATTTATTTTCTTGAGTGGTTGGGTTTTAGGCTGATAGGAACGAGGCAGAAGATCAACCTCCTGCAAAAAGGCGACTTTTATCTGCTGTTGTTAAGGTAGACCCGAAACCATATACATTGCCTATGTATATATTTGGTCATGTTCTTGGATTCTATCATGTCGAAACTTTCTTAGAATTGAAACTTTCTTGCAATCCGGGATTGAAGGTGGAGGAGGATGGAGAGATCATTGAGGATCCTGCCAGAGCAGAGGATGTGAAGAAGCAGCAATTGGCTGAGGAAGGAAATGTTGACCCTGCTAAAGGGACTCTGGCTGATGGAAAGCCTGCCATGTTAAGGCAAAGTGGTTGGTCTAGGAGAGATGTCAATCAAAGAGCAGTGAAGAGGGTAAATGTGGAGTCTTGTCTTGTTGTGGAGGGTGTTTCTGTGGGTTCGACTCGTAATTCTTTCGTTTTGTTATGATTGTTTTCTTTCTAGGTGGTTGAAACTCCAGTGATTGAGCCTGTTCCAAGGGTGTTACCCAAGAATCAGGATCCAAGCTTGGTTAGCAGAAACAAAAGAATGCTGGGGCAACTTTTAGGTACTCTTGAGGTATGTGTAAGCTAGCTCCTTGCCTTCTGTTACTTCCATGGATTTTGACTGAAATGACCAGAGTGGAGCTTAATTGCATTGTTTTTTGTTTTTTTTCTCCATGACTTGAATTTTGTTACGTAATTTTTTTTTATCAATAAAAACTTTAATCTTCCGAAAGATCTCATATCTAACTAATGGTCAAAGTGAGTAATTTTTTACTATTTGAGTAATTAATATGGGTATTGAATAAAAAATCAACTTTTGATAGCAGATAAACACTATGGTATGTGCATAGGAAAAAAAGAAAAATAACATTCTTTATGGGACTGGGAGCATCTCTGGGGATGATGTGTTTTTTCAATATAAAAGGCAAGACATCATTAGATAGATGATAGCCCACAAGAGATTACACTGGAGATGTAGGGTTTTTTGTGTTTTATACAGTACTTGTGATTGCGCTAATTTTATTGCTTGTGGGGTTGCCATAGGTTAGTGAACAGCATATATTTGCTAGAATAAGCAAGCGCTCCTAAATTTTTTCTAAACAAACTCTATCCCTAAAAATTTTAAAGGTCGAGTTTGAGTTAGTGGTGGAAATTGTAGATCTTGATACTTAATCTCTTGAAAAGTTCAATCTGCTAGTTTCTCAAGTCTTTGGCCTTTAATAATACTCACATGAGTTGAATGTTAAACCAAAGGAAGAAGAGAAGGAAGCTAGGGATTTGAAAAAACCTGAAGCTGAATAAGGTAGAGGGAGTGCTGGGTTATGCACACAGTTAACTAAAATGTTGTGCGATGTTTTGTGTTGTGGTATTAGCATGGGGACGAGGTATGCACTTGCATTAATTTATGGTATGTGGGCATTAGACTTACTTTGTGTGTTGGTTTGGATTGTGATAAGCTTTGGAGCACCTATTTGGCTCATTTTTAAGTGTTGAATTTCATACTAAACAAGTCTTTCAGATGTATTTGTGATTTTTTTTTTGAGACTTTGAGTGTGACACACAAGGCAGTGTGTCAAGTGTTTAGTTGTTGGAAGTGCAAAAGTAAGTAATGTGTGGAAGCTGCCATCAGTATTTATTTCTCCTTGCCCTTAAAAAAAGAAAAACGAAATCCAGATTGCCAATTTGGTTGATACCAAACACAAATTTACCATGAATCGATCCAGATCATGGTTTTCCCGGGGGAGCTTGATCCCAGTAACAATGGTATCTAGGAATCTTATGATAGGACCAACTAAAACTCCCATAACTAGCAACCTTTTGAAGAGTTATTAGGAGATATACATCTGACATTCTTAGCTTAAAAATGTGTTGTCTCATTGAGGAATCCCTGAAATTTATTCCTATAATATTTATAATAAATATAAACAGGAACTTGCTTGTAATGAATAGCAAAACAAGATAAAAATGAGAGTAATTTTATGGTGTTTAGGGAGTAACTAGTGGTATCATTTTAGTTACTCCCTAGGATCCACTTTAAAATAGATAGATAGATAGATAGATACAAGGAGAAGAGATAAATCTTAAGTGGAGATATTCTTATCACTTTTAATGGGTTATGAATTTTATTCTCTCCTCCTTGTATCCATCTCTTTTTTTAAAGTGGGCTCTAGAGAGTAACTAATAGGATACCACTAGTTACACCCTGCACCATAATTGTTTTCTAAAAATGACACTCTTTTATTTACCCATGTCATCAAGATTTATAATACTCTTTTAATTTTTGCCAAAATATTTTTTTAGAATGTTTGGATTAGCATATCTGTTATTATTTTCTTCTTTCTTTATGTGTGGTCCATTATTACTTATTTTCTTCTCTATTTTTGGTATTGTTTGAAACGGCTTCAGAAATTCAGGAAAGAAGATATGAAACTTTCAGGCACTGAAGCATTTATACAAAGGTCAAATGCCTTGCAAAGAGTGAGTATATCTGCTCTTATCAATCCAGCATTTCTGTTCCTTTTTGAATCATTTTTATGTAAACTAAACCTTAATCTAGATGAATACTTTCCTCTGTTATTTCATTCTCTCTTAAAAATCTGAAAGTCATTTTTGACATATTACAAGTCTTTCTTTGAGGGAAGCTCAAACAAAGAAAAGCAGATCTCATAGTTAGAGATTGTATCATGGGATACAGCTCTTTGGCACCTCATAGAATGACTATTAGGTCCATGGTTTTGTTGCTGTGAGACTCTGGAAGTTTCCAAAGTATGCATGCATGAAATTTGATTTTTTCCCCTTTTTTCTAGTGTGGTAAGGCCTCTTTTTTTTTTTTTTTTTTTGTCGTGTTTCAAACTATATTTTTCAAAGTCCTTTTTGGTCCTGCTAGAGACAATTTTTAATATGTTGAGATTTAACTGGTTTTGTCTGATAATTGAATGTCTAAAAACTCTTCTCAGGCTGAACAAAAAGCACGTGAAGAAAGTGAAAGGCTGAGGCAACAAGAGCGTGAACAAATTGCTGAACAGAGGAAGAAAGATCTGGTTTGTTCTTATATTGATAGATTGTACCTTGTATAGGAAAAGCCTTTAATTGTTCTTCTTTTTCTCTGCATGCAGAAACAAATGATATTTTCTCTCTTTTATTGTACTTTTACTTTATCAGACTCTCAGAGCGCGCATTGCTGCAAAGGCTGAAGAAAAGAAGTTGGAATTGCTGTTTCTTCGCTGGAGTGAGCACCACAAAAAACTTAGCAATTTTATAAGGTACACACACCATCCATTTGACATAAGCTCTTGTTCTCTGTTGCTAACTTCTCCCAGTTAAGCATTCTTTTTTTAATGTTTTCCTGTGTATTCGTCTTCTGCTGCAGGTTATTTTTAACTTTGGTCCAAAAGTGTCCATATTCACAATTTTATTGAGACGAAGATAAGTTTCTGTTCAAGTGCATAGTAGTAGTATTGAAGGAACTGGGCCAGCGAATCTTTACTGCATCTTTGCAGGATCTTAGGGGAATTATGTTGTAGTTTTCCGATAACTTTCAACTCACTTTGATTGCTTGTGGGATCTGTTTTTCAGGACCAAGGCAGAACCTCCGATTTATTATCTGTTTAAAAAGCCGTTGGAAAAAGATGCCACCTTACTTGACCAGCAAAGAGAACAGGTGAGTTGACTGTGACTTTCCCGGTCCCTCAGCCTATTGATTTATGGAGAAAGATTTGGATGATAATGTTACAATTCCAACAATGATCTTCTCCAAATTATACGTTTATGTGATCTGTAGATCTTAAACCGGGGGTTGAGATTTGGATTTGAAATTATGGACTATTCCCTCGAGATTTGTTTGATCTGAATTCTCTGTTCATCAGGCATTTTTAGAATGGAAAGCTGCTAGGAGAGAGGAATTATCTGAATATCAGAAGCAGATTGGGGATCAGCATCTTGGCTATGTGGAAAAGGAGTTGGAGAGGTGGCAAAATGCAAGAAAAGCGAGGAGAGCGAACAATGATGCGAACTTGCAAGAAACAATGGACAAAGAACTGGATACCCACAGGCTTGAGCATGGTCCCAAGACAAGAAAGATACCTGGTGGAAGCAACAATGAAGACGAGGATGACGTGGAGGATATCAATGTCGGGGAGGATGACTTGATGGATGATGTTCTGGTGGTTGATGATAACAGCAGGAGGGTTGATGAGGTAGCCCAGCCTGAACCCAATGATACCAGCCCCCCCTCCTAATCAGTAATGATTTAAGGCATCATGTTGCGTTCCTTATATCAGGTTATTCTGTTGCTTAGTCTTTTTTGCTCTGTATTTACTTGCTTTGGACTGGCTGTCACATTGTTTATTTCTCTCGTTAATGTTAGATCGTCATGGTTTTTTTTTGTATTAGGATAGACTGGTTCTCTTGTTTCCCTTTTGATATTGTACTACCCGTGTCTCTAGAAATGGTCATTTTATTTGGTGTATTTTCTACAATCATCAATGCGAAGCTGTAGATGAATAATTGCATGCGGTAAACCTGGATTTGAATTGACTAGTTTTTTTTCCCTTCCGAAGAGCAAAGGGCTTACCTTGAAGCTTTAAAGTTATCTTTCTTTTTCCCTCCTTCCACTTTCTCCTCTCCCAAAACGTTCGTTAGAATTTTCCATGATCATCTGATATCAAAGTTGTCTGAACTGATAAGGGTCTATTTTGGTTTAATTTTCCATGATCATCTGATATCAAAGTTGTCTGAACTGATATGGGTCTATTTTGTTATAGTGTTTGGATTACTAGATTGTCAGGTCAAAACAATACCATTTTGTTCTTTGAAAAATTTGTTTTTATCGACTCAGTACGGGAGAATCAAGTTATGAGTTAACTTGTCGAGTCAGTTAGGATAGGATTGGTTAGACTAATATCAAAACTAGTATAGTTTAAAACCTAGACATAGATTTCAGGGTTGTATATTTATGCCTAGAATTTAATTACTATATCTGATATTTAGTGACCAGGGCTTGGAACTAAATTGATTCCAAAAAAAAAAAAAACTTAAACACAAAAATAATCATTTATAACAAGAGAGAGGATATATATATATATATATATATATATATATATATATTTGTGGCATTTCTGTTATTCTGTCAACAGTTTGAGTTGAAAATGGACAATTTGACCACGTGGATCCATGTGAACCGCCTTCTTTCGGCGTTACCCAAAACTTTTCTTGCACTTTTATGCTGCTGCAGCCTAGCTTCATTCTACATGAGGGGAAGAAAAAGTCAAATCTTCTTTTCTGAAGTTTTCAGTATTTGGTCTCTTGTCAATGTGCAAGCAGGAAGCAACTAAAATACTATGACCTAGTTTAGATTATACTTGATCGGGCCAAAATTGTTTTTTGACAAAAAAGAGATACTTAGCGTTGTAAATGTGTTTTACAGAAGAAAAAGCCGTCAATCGAGGTCTGTTATAGACCTGATTAAGTTAAATAAATTGAAATTGATATTATTTAATTAGAAGATGAAAAAAGAGAGGACAATGAACCTAAATGGATTGAATTAAATTTTTTTTTTTTTATCATAATAGTTTGAACAAAAAGAATGCTTACTAAAAGAAAAAAAAAATTGACATAAGTTTTTAGTCAATTCAATGTAAAATAATGAAAAAAAAATTTTACTCGATTCAACTCAAATTAACATATGAAATCTTCAAACGAAGTCATGATAGCGTAATAGAAAGCAAATAAAAAAAAGTAAAGTCTCAGTCCCCAACAAATCAAATATAAAATAATGAAATTGAAAAAAAAAATTAATTAATAAAAAGAATAAAAAAACCCAGCAAACCCAAATAAGCATACCAAATCTAGCACTCCAGATCATGTGAATGAGATAATCCAATAGAAGGCAAAAATGAAATAATTTAATATTTTAATATAAGATAAAACGAGAAAAAACTATGAAGCTCAATTGTAAAACCAACTCGATGTTGAAGGTCAAAATTAAAAAATTAAAAAAAAAACCCAAAAAAACTCGAGTTAGATCGAGTTAACTCACTAAACTCATGATTTATGTTATGAGATTAGGATTATAGTTTTTTTTCTAAAATCTTCTTAAGCTGCCGAGTCAACAAATTGATGTGATGTTAATTAGAGTTTTTCTTAATAGCAACACACACATCTTCTCTTTTCTAGGTGAGTTAATTAGTTTTTTTTTTTTTTTTTGCTCCGGTTAAGCTTGTGAATTGAATTATAATTTTTTTAACTAAAGAAATGTTCATCAAGAAACTATTTAATATTGGTATTAAATTGAATCCAATAAGTCAATCTTGAATTCTCTTGACCTAACTCATTGTCCAACCCTAGTTTTAAATTAATCCTATAAGAGTTGTCCTGACATAATCCAGTAGATTTGATAGATTAAAAAACAACCCGGATGATTAGTAAAAACGTGGTTTGACTTTAAAAACCTTTTCAAGATGACACATTTGTTTTTAATATTAATATGACGACATATTGTATTGACTTAAACTTTACGGCTTAACTCATTAAACCCGCAATCTAGATCATGGACTTCATTGGGTTTCACAACTTTTTTTTTTAACTATTTTTTGCTTAAAAATATGATAACAAAAACAAATACTCGTAGAATTGAGTATTAACCAAATATTATGATATTTGTTTGAGACTTCAATAATCTCATAGAAAGCAAAGCAAAAATAAATTCAAAATTAACCAAATGTTGAAATTTGAAATTGATAAAAAAAAAAAAAACATAGAGCCAAAAAGGATATAATAAAAAAATGGAAGATAATTTTAAAAAACAAAACTATTTGACATTATTATTAAACAAGATCCAACAAGTTAACTTTGAAACCTTCCGACTCGACTTCTTGTTTAGCCCAAGTTTAAAATTAACTCGTATGAGAGTTGACTTTACATGATCTAGTTGACTTAACAAGTTTATAGGCAACTCGATCGATTGGTAAAAGCATAAAATTAGAAGAAAAAATTTGGAAGACATAAATTAAAAAAGAAAAAAATTTGAAGAATTGAAAGAAAAATTAAGGTGGTTCATTGTTCATGTAAAACAGTGAAGCACTATAATAGTATAATAATTCTCAAACATTATCTTATGGTGTGGTGTTAATTAGGCTTTCAAAAATTCAATTTCAATATGGTTACTTTTATATAACCATGAATGAGATTATTGGTTGTGATAAATAATCACAAATGAGAATATCATTTGGATTTAAAACAGTTAATGGAAAGCACAATTATGTTATTAACCAAAATTCTAAACTATCCTAACTTCAAATTTATCCTTAAATCAAACTATAAACTACCATAACTCCAACTTAACCCTAAAATAAAGCCTAAATTAATCCTAAATCAAGCTTTAAAGTACCATAACTCTAAGGTAACCACAAACAAAACCTACACACTATCTTAACTTAAATTAACCCTAAATAAAATCTCTAATCTCAATTTCCAAACCCTAAAATCCAATCTCTAACCATAAACACTAACCCTAACCTTAAGCCTAAATTATAAAATCCAAAACTAGAAACCCGTAATTTGAGGAAATTAAACCCCAAATTCTAAAATCACAAACTCCAAACCTATAATCCCTAACCTTAAACCTCAAATTCTAAAATCTTAAATTCTAATATCTAAACCCCAGGCCTATAAACCTTAAACTTAAACCTCAAATGAGTGTAATTCAAAACTCTAAACCTCAAATTCTAAATTCTAACATCCAAACCCTAAGCTCATGTCCTAAACTTAAACTCAAATGAGTGTTGATTTAAAACCCCAAACCCATATTACAATATGGTGGTGAATAAAGTAAACGATGTAAGAGAAAATTCAATAAGAAATTCGGTAATTGATGTTGTTTTTGTTCGTTAATTATAATAGAAATTTGGTGGTAATATTTTAACATTGTTTTTGTTCATTAATTATAACGGTAATTCATGCAATATTTTAATGCTGTTTTATTTGTTAATTATAAAGATAATTGATGATGGCAATAACGGAACATAAAAATGTGTCTTTTTAACCTGTAAATGCCTTATTTGAAATTATAAACAACTTATTTACGATGTTCATATGTTCATCTGTAAATTAACAATTTAAACTCTGCTAATCCAAATTAAATATGAAAATTCCTAATGTGTAAGACAATATTAAAAACAACATGATAATTGGCTAAAATAGTATTATGAAAGTAATAAAAAAGAACATAACTAAATTATACACAACAAAATTCTTCTCTCAACAAATATTCGAGTCTATTTATGTCTGCGATGACGAGCGGATGGGCCAGCCTCCATATGTTTATGTGGTGTTATCCTCCGAGACAACATCATCTATATATAATGTCTTTTCTAACAGCTCAAGTGTAGTACGACATATGTTGAATAAAAAAAGACGCATAATAATAAGTAAGTCGATCATCATCTTTGAGATCATGAAGATCAATCATGAGACGTAGACCATCATATAACAACTGACCTACTTAATATTCAACAAAAATGATTATTAATCCATAAATAAAATGTTTTGGTTATCATATATTACATATACAAAGTAACAAATACTTATAGCATTTTGAATATGATGTGCATGTGGCTCGTACTCTATCTCCTTGCGTGGAGAAACCTGTGTTGGATTTAGTGTAATGGTTCAACGTGTTATACCCAGGAACTAGTCCATGTATTTCTCATTAGAAATTAAATGATGCACCTCCCTAAAGATCTCATCTCTTTATGCATCTCATATCGGTGGATCATCCAATTGTAATCTGCATGCCTGCCTAAACGACTAATGGAATGCATCTTATTGGTTGTATATATGTCATATAAAATGTGTTGCTGAAAGCTAAATTATAGCATCACACGATCTGGAAAATACATCTTAATAAGCTTAAAAAACACAAAAGGACCATTGTTGTCTATAAATACATGGCTATTGTGCATATAATAAGAGTAACTGATAGATCGTCTTCTAAATAAAGATTTCACACAATCTATTTCAACATCAATAATGTAATTATTCCCAACATCAACAATGCAATTATTTTCTAATATCAACTTATTTTAACATAAAAAATAAAATTTATCATAACATTATTATACAACAACAATGCAATTATTTTCCAACGTTTTCCAACATCAACCTATTTTAACATAAATAATGCAATTTATCCCAATATTCTCAAACATCAATAATGCAACTAAGATTTTCCAACATCAACCTATTTCACATAAACAAAGCAATTTATCATAACATTTTTAAACATCAACCTATTTTAACATTGACAATGCAATTTATCCCAACAATTTCCACAACAACCAACTTTAACATCAACAATGTCATTTTTTATTACATACCTTATTAGACTGTTGTCTATCTAACTACTATGATAAAATGACAGAATATGAGTTGTATTATTTTCAAAGTACATACTCTCACACCATCTAATAATAAAGAACCGATGAACTTATTAAATAATGTTACAATAAAAATTATTTTTAATTTGAATATTACATTATAAACAACATATTACATATATCATAATGGAAGTTTTAACTCTACCTCTAAAACCTAAATAGACATATCAGGTTTCGTCTTAATTTGGTGACACTCCAAGTGGAAATGCTCTCATGACCATAGTTGTATCACAAAAAAAATAGTGATTAGTAACTAACTCAAACATTGCTAGAAAATACAAATACAAAAAACTTTGTATATTGTTTAACTTGTAAAAGAAACAAACATCCTCCAACTTGCTTTGTTTTTCCCAAGCTTGCTTGACATAGGTACCTATATAAATATGAAATGATGCCTGAACCCCAACTATATAGTTGAATAGAGTTAAATTTCTCCATCGGTGGTAGGTAGAACAAGGGCACACATGTCCCACTGAAATCCATGAAGAGTATGTTGCCAAACCTATGAAGTATGTAGGCTCTAGCATACTTGCGTAATAGAATAAGGGCTTAAAATCCACACAAGATCAATCAATATGTAAATTGCACTATTAGGCCATATTAATATACCATCATAGGATCTCATCATCAAAATAAACAAGTAATTCAGAGAAATTATCATAAAGTTGTCTCATATATAAAGTGTTCCTCTTAAATATTTCAAGAGGGGCTGCTCGTCCAAACACACGCTCATATAGAGTGATCTTATTTTGAATACCCATGACAGTAAATGTTTGCCTATTGCTTGATCTTGTGTGGAAACAACAATGTCATGTAATATAAGTATCATCTCACCTACTTGAAGATGTAAGGTATAAGTCTCTCATCTCCATCTCTCAATAAATGCACTAAGCAAGTTATGATCCATCTTGATATGCTCTAGAAAAATAATTTAATACAAACTCATTTGCATGATGACCGAATCACAAGATCTAGAAGCAACATCAACTTATGGAACTGATTATACATCTTACCCATATCTTGCAAAAAAAAAAAAAAAGTATTAACACGAGTTATATGATATCAAGTGAATATGTTATTATAATTAGCATAATATTTTTAATTTGTTGTGATATAATTCTATATGGCATCTAATTTATGCAACTCCTGTAATTGTAGAATAAATTATGTGAACCAACCTAGAAACACCAGTAAAGACCATATGTTCCAAATAGTCCAATGACTCGGTCTAAGACAAAAACATTGAACACATTGGTTTTGAAGATTTCAACCAAGTCAGAATTAAAAGGTCTATTGAAGTATCGAGAGAAGGCCTAGTATATCTTATTTATGTGCAAAAGAAGCCTAATACAACCTTATTTGAACTAGTACACCTTAAAAACAACATAAATAACTATGTATTCTTTTATTTCTAGAATTAATGTACCGTAAGAAAAGCTATAAATATCTTGTTTGGCAAGGAAGTGCATTGAGATTGTACCGGCATTTTACAAGTAAAAACATCAGAAATAGTATTTTTATCGCGTTGCCAATCAATCGATATCTAAGAGGCCATATGTTTTTTCTGGCCAAGCTTCACTTCATCAGAAAATGATCACAAATTTTGACTTTTAAAAAAAATTATTTATTTTTAGTTTTTTTTAATATAATAATATTAAAAATATCTTTTTTAAAATATAATTTCTACCGCAAGAAAGACTAATGTCGTATCTCACTCCATCTCTCTTCCCTTTCCTCAAAAGCAAAGCAGAGCAACAGCAACGAAGTGTAGAAGCCATAAGCTAGAAAAAGAGGATATATATAAAACCAGAGTAGAGAGAAGAAGATCGAGAAGAAAACCGAGCTTCTTCTTCTTCTTCTTCTTATTATTATTATTTTTAAATCAAAATAGCTACAAAAGAGAAGAGGAGAAGAGAAAAAGAATGCCACCCAACAGTAATCTCAGTAGTGGTGAGAACCCAACAACAAGACCACCGCCTTCAAACCAAAACCACCACCACCTATGCTACCCAATAACAACAAGAACAACGTCGTCGTCGTCCTCACCCTCCTTCAGAGGCTGCTGTTGCTGCCTCGTCCTCCTCTTCTCCCTCCTTGCCCTCCTAATTCTAGCCGTTTTCCTCGTCATAATGCTGGCAGTCAAACCCAAGAAACCCCAGTTCGATCTCCAACAGGTTGGAGTCCAGTACATGGGCATATCCGCACCCAATCCATCCGCCTCTCCGGACCCCACAAGCACCACCACACCAGCCTCCGCCTCTCTTTCTTTAACCATTAACATGCTGTTCACCGCTGTTAACCCAAATAAGGTAGGGATCAGGTACGGGGAGTCCAGTTTTACTGTCATGTACAGTGGGATTCCTTTGGGGAAGGCTTTAGTGCCTGGGTTTTATCAGGAAGCTCACAGTCAGAGACAGGTGGAGGCCACCATATCCGTTGATCGATATAGCTTGATGCAAGCTTATGCTTCTGATTTGATCAGAGATGCCTCCTTGAATGATCGTGTGGAGCTCAGAGTTCTCGGTCAAGTCGGTGCTAAGATCCGCGTTCTAGACTTCGATTCCCCTGGTGTTCAGGTCAGTCCACTTTTTATTATTAATATTTATATACCCAAAAAAAAGGAAGAAAAAAACTCCCCTCGTTTATGCATGGGTATATGAGTAATTGACTCTTTTTTAGCATTACCTGAAATAAAAAGATTGTCTGAGTATTTTTGGTAATTGAATTTTCTTAGAATTACATGAGATAAATTTTTTTTTTAAAAAAAGGATGCTGACATTATTAATTCATCTCGCGGACAATTTAGTCAGAATCCATAGGCAATCGGTGGCATGTATCCTATAACACTTGGGGATGAGACAATTTTTTGGGCTCAATATCTTAAGATTATTTCCGGAATATTTTTATGTAAGAAATAATTATCTTCTAATATCTTTAAATGTATAAAAAATGAAAAATAATCTTTTTACACCCGAATATGTATAAAAAGCTTTTTAAAAGCATGTTATATTTCTATTTTATTAATGATATGTAAGAGATTTTTATTATTTATTAATATTATTTAGAGAAAATAACTTTTCAACTCCTTTATTCCATTAAAACGACAAAGTTCAAGGAGTGTTAATACTCCATGAACCACTCATGTAAAATGTTCACTTTTTTTTACTCTCTAAACTTATATATCTTAGTTCTTAGAGCATTAATCACACAAAAATAAAAACAAACACTCTAGTTCTTAGAATTTAAGGTTTTTTTTTTTATTTAGTAACATTCTACTTAAAATTTCTAATTTTATTATTGGAGGGTCTTTAAATCCTACTAATAGGGATTGTTTTTCAAGAATCAAAATTTATACTATCAATTTCATACTTCATGCTAAAGAGAAGGAAATATTGACATTTAATTAACCATTGTCCAAACACCAAATAATTTTATTCTTGAGCATATAGGTTTTGGGATATCATCACTAAGATTAATGTCATTAAACATTACCCCCAATGACTAATAATTAACTTTTAAGTTTTTAGAGGGAAATTTTATAAAAATTATGAAACTTTAAAGGATTGTTTATAACTCTAGGAGGAGGATGGCGCTATCTTTGAGCCCTGCTTTTATTGCCAAAGCAATTTAAAGGATCATTCAATAATTCTTGGTCCTTTGAGCCCTGCCTTTATTGCCAAAGCAATTTTAATGATCATTCAATAAATTTAAAGGATCATTCAAATTTATTGACTAAAAATAAAATTAAAAGACAGAATCAAAGTAGAAAAGACACCACAAATAGATGATGATTTCAAAGTTCACACAAAAAGTTTAATTTAGTCCTCATACTTTAAACATTATGCATATTCAGTTTAGTCTCTCAATATGTTTTCAATTCAATTTTGGTATAAAAATTTATTTTTGTTATTTTTTAGTTTCTGATTTGAGAGAGGAGAGAAAGAGGTTGTTGAATCCCAGTGGTAGAGAAAGAAGAATGTCGTCGACATTGATTTTAGCCACCTAAACTATCGAGCTTTGCGTTAAATGGTTTCGTTTGATGAGGAGAGTTCATATTAAGTGTTTTCTTTACCTTGAAAGTTCCTAAAGAAAACGTATATGAACTCTAGAAGATTTTTTGTTTCAAGTTAATTTCGGGTCTTGGAATGGCTTTTTAGGTTTCTTTAAGGTCATAGATAGGTTTATCAAGGTTTCTACGGTGTTTTCTAGATGTTTCAAGTCAAAAAAGAGTTGAGATAGTTTTTTAAGTAAAAAAAACCTTTAGCTCTAATTCTACAGCCACCACAATGGCTAAAATCTGAGCAAAATCAAACAATGTATTGTTGGTCTTAGCAAGCGACGTATTGTTTGATTTATTTTTTTTCCCAAAAAAACATTTCATTCGCCCTATCTACAATAAAAAGAAATAAAGGTCCAAACATGTGGGCTCTAACAAAATGGGCAAGGTGGGACAATGCTTGATCTTTTCACTTTTATTTTCTATTTTTTTAAGTTAATGCTTTTTATATGCTTTTTGTTTTTTTTTAAATTATTTATATTTAAATTAATAACTTTTCTCTATTTTATTTTGTTTATATAACCTCTTTTAAATAATAGTTATTTTTTAGTTATTTTGTATATATTTAAATTTTGAAGATATTTTTCTTATTCATCTATGTATAGATGAAATTTATTTTTGAAAATTAAAAAAAAATATTTATTTTTAAATAATATTTCTAATATGTTGCCTTACTTGATATTTTTTTTCTTTTATTTTATTCAACTAATTTAATGTGTGTATTTATTTTTATTATTATTTGATTGAATAAAAAAATATTTTAATAAAAAAATTAGCAAACACTACCAGGTAAGTGTCTCATATTGTCAGATTAAATACTTTGATTCACACTTGTCTTTTTATTTTTTATAGTTTTATTTTTTGTTATTATTTATGACTTTTTTTTTCATTTATTAATATACATATTTCATTGATTTTTATTTAGAATTGTTTTAACTACAAAAATACATCAAAAAAGCCTATATACATTGAAATATTTTATAGAAAAAAATATATGATCCGTGACAAAACTTGGATTAAATAGCTACTATGTTGCCATTACTTGTGTTGTTACTTGATCCACATGACAAGGTTTTTAAAAAATCAGGATGCTACCTAAATTTTTTATGGTAGGATTTAGTTACTATTTCAAAACAAGAAAAGATAAAAACAATTGGAATAAAAAGGGATATGTATTGTTTTTAAATAACAAAAATCTCATTATATAACTATTTTAAAAATGTATTTATTTTTATGTATTTGTTTTTATTAATTATTATATTCATTATGAAGCCAAAACTGGTTTAAAGTGAATAAAGGCTGAAAAAAAATTATAAATAAGATCAAAATCATAAATTTTAAAATATTTAAAAAATATTTTTATTTTTATTTTTATTTTTTATGTACGTTTTGACAAGTGGGGTATTAAGCTATATTCATTTGTCCACAGTTAACTTCGTGCGCACGGGTGAAAGAAATTACTTTTCGGTTTCCTTTACAAGTTTAGTTCATGTTTAACTGTGGATATCACCTCCCAGCAACAATTAGCATGTGAACTTGTAATGGTTGGCTGGAATGTTTTAGGGTCCCCTTTTCTTGTCGTTTTGGAGGTATGCTGTGTGAAGAGCTCTATTATAGTGGGGCATGTCAGGTAGCAATCACATCTTCTACCTCCTCTGTTATAGTGAAACTGCTGTTGCTTCTGTTTCTGCGTTTGCTGTGGGGTATAATTACCGCGTGGATGT
>Ga0307515_10010904_pt1 | contig 17339 bp, 9 predicted proteins | sample 17_EM_MG_FD_194513 | JGI IMG/M metagenome (GOLD analysis project Ga0307515, IMG submission 194513) | Populus trichocarpa ectomycorrhiza microbial communities from riparian zone in the Pacific Northwest, United States - 17_EM | ecosystem: Host-associated > Plants > Roots > Unclassified | place...
TTTCCATCTTGGTTAACCCGATACCTATCTCGATTTTGGTGACAGGGTTTTCACCTTTTTAGGGTTTATGAATGTGTTTCATCTTACTCTGAGCTAGCGATCTCCTAAGTTTTCAAAGTTGCTTCAGTGGAAAAGTTTAATTACCCCGTGGTCCACCACCTCCTGAATTTTAGATCAATTCTTGAACCCATGTAAAGGACGAGTCTCCGAACAATTTCATGCAAATATAATAAATTTAGCTGCTATAGGCTGATCCGGTTAACCGTACCGTTTTGGAGCAGTGTTGCGGTTGCTATAAAGGCAACGATAGACAAGAATTATGCTACGGATGTATTACAATGTTAGACAATCAGAGCGGTGTCTTGTTTGCCCATGTAAAAAACGAGTTCTTATAGTTTAGTGTTTTTTTTTAAAAGAACTCTTGATTATGAATTTTTTTAATTTAATCTTTAATTAATCTTAAACTTTGATTTTCTTATAATTTTATCTTTAATTTTAATCAATTGACTTTGTAAAAATTGAGTTAGGTCTTTTAAAATTTCAATCTTCCCGATTAGCCCAAATTGAGCACTTAAACTTAATTGTTTTACCAACCAAGTCCCTAATAAAATTAATTTGACCCAAATTAATTCTTAAACACAATTAACTTTTAATTCGACGCATGATTAAATCAAATTGGTCTATTAAAAATCTAATTAAGTCCTTAGACTTAATATTTTTTTATGTAGATTCATCAAATAATTATTTAATTTGACCTTGAATCTACATTGTCTCTTCAGTCTTGGATACAATGGGGTATGATTATGCTCATAATTTTATCCAAAACTCCAGCTTGATTTGTCTACATATTTGAAACCTTCCTTAGTCTGTTTTTGCCCAGTTGTCACTCTTCTTGTTATTATTACTTTTATTTTTTTATTTTTTTGAAAGGAAAAAGGTTAATTTGGGGGGAAGAATCCAAAAATGAGTTATGAAACTTATAAAGTTTGTTTATTAAATAAGATAACCAAAACACCCTTTAATAAAAGAATGAAAGATATAATGAATTATTAGGTCTAACATTTATAGATGTATGTTGACCAATAACGATTCGTGGCATAAACTATTCGATATTATTTATATCATTTTATTGAGCAAAAGTATTTGTCTCAAAAAATACAAATTTTTTAAAGAAAGAATTTGATCTTGAAATGAGCAGTTGGAGGAAAATAAAACTTGTAGAAGTTCAAAAACTATAAACTGACACCTAAATAGAACCTGAGTCCGAGGCTATAACGTTAGATGTTCGACCTAAAACTCAAGAAAAATAAGAACTCTGTAGATCTGGTAAGACATCTCATACACAAATAAGATATGGATTTCTTATGAAATCTAAAATTGATGAGTTGCTCATACTTGATGAGCCTACCAATTATATGTAATCAATATTCGATATTGATTCTAAAAAATAGCTTAAGGCTAGGAAATCTGAAATGAATTTCATATACACTAACCAAGTATGGACCTTAATTGATCTACTTGAAGGGATAAAACTCATTAGATGTAAGTGAGTCTTAAGAGAAATACTGATATAAATGACAATGTAAGCTAGAATAGTAGCAAAGGTTACAGAAAAAGACAAATTAATAGGTTGACTTTGATGAAACCTTCTTATTTTAACTATCTTTTAGTGATCTTTACCTAGATTAGATTGATATCTACTTGTTAAGCTCAAAGCATAAGATACATCTAGTCTTGTACATAACATCACATATATTATGAATCTTATATCCAAAATATATAGAATCATCTTCATCCTATTTCTCTTAATTTGTATTTTAAAGTGCATATCATTAGAGATACGTATCTTATACAAAATATGTAAATATCTTTTTTTGAATTCTTCCATGCTAAACCGTTTTAGCATATTATCTATGTACGCAGATTGAGATAATCCAAACAACCTTTTAGATCTATCTTTATGGATCTTTATTCCCAGTATATAAGTTGTTTATCTCATATCCTTCATGAAAAAACTTCTTGGACAGCCAGATCATTACTAACTAGAGTAAAGAAATGTTCTTTCCTATTAATAATATGTAATCGATATATAATATTAGGAAAACTACTCCACTCCCACCAACCTTTTTATTGACACAAAGCTTATCCATATATTTTTTATGGAATCAAACTATTTGATTATCTCATCAAATTAATATTCCAACTCCTTAAAGCTTAATTAATTCCTTAAAGCTTAATTAAATCCATGAATATAATTTTGTAGCTTGTATACTTTATTGGAAAATTCCTTAGAATCAAAACTTTCAAGTTATGTCACATACATATCTTTTTTAAGATTCCTATCAAAAACACAATTTTGACATCCATTTTTCAAATCTCATAACCATTTTTCAAATCCTATAAACATGGTATGCAACTATAACAAACAAAACCTTTATGAATTTTAACATAGTTACCCCTATTCTTTATTATTTGAGAATAATAAAGAATCTTTTCTAGTCTATGGAGTAGATGAACTAATAGTTCATGATTATTTAAATGCTATTTTTAAATTAAATATTGAATATAGAAAATCCAAATAGAGACCAAAGTAAATTCTACAACTAAATTTAAGCACACCTTAACTTTTAAAAGGACAAAAAAAGTTGTTTGAATCAAAAAGTTAATCACTAAACTAGGTATGGTTCTTAGCATTGTTGTTTCAGTAGCCTATTACTGTGATAGTAATGGTGTCATTGCATAAGAAAATGAATCAAAGTCTCATTAATGATCTAAAAAAGTGTACTTAAACAATTATATTTGATTAGAGAATCATAGAAAGAAAATATGTAAAGATAGAACAAGTATCTATTGAAGAGAATCTTGTAGATCCTTTTATTAAGTCATTGTCCCCATGAAAGCATTATCGTCAAGTAGATTGATGTGATATTTAATATATGAGTGATTGACTTTGGTGAAAGTGGAAGATTATTAGTATATATACTTTGTAGTCAATTGGTTGGTTATATGTGGCTTGACTTTATTCATATAAACTATTTTATTTTTAATGAATGATTTATTTATCCTTAATATTAATTAATTATTTGATTAATAAATCTAATATTTTATTAATGAATCTAGAGTAAAGATAAAGTTTTTGGGATAAAAATACTTTGCAAATGAAATTATAAAATTGTTATAATTATGTGATTCATATTTCATTAAAGTGTTGTTCCTAAATATTCATGGTTAATGCTCTATTAAGACTAGATATTAATTAGAGTTGTTGAAACTAATATATATTATGTTCTTTTTTTCATGAAATGAACAATTATTCTCATAACCTGAGGTAAAATAGATACTTAAAATTAATATAAAGATGTTTTTCAGATTACATGTACACTAAAATAACTCACATGAGAATTTCATATAGACAGATCACATGTGTCTATGAAAAAGGCTATGCGACGATTGTGTAAGTAATCTTTAGACTTGAAATCACTAAGTTATTTTATATAAAAAAAAATATTATGTTTTGATTCTATTACACGTTGTCCTAATCAATGGTAACAAATAAGTAGATATTGAGTATAACATGAATTATATGAAAGTATTCAAATAATCAAGAGAAGATTTATCACCCTAGGTAAATTAAAAAAAAAACATTTCATCTGTTCTCAACTAGTATTAATTGTAAATCCTGTGCAAGATGGAATGAGATTTGAAACGAGTTTCAAATCTTATTCAACTAATCAATTACTATGTTCTTGAAACACACATGATTTGACATAGTAGACACACTTCATACTATAATGTCTAAATCAAAAATATTATTGATGAAAGGATAATAATTACACTAAGAAATTTTTCATTAAAAGGTTAAGTCAAACTACTTATGACTTTCCTAATATTTAGGAGATCATGACAGGTTGATAGACATTGTACTTGATCTTTAAATATAAATCAATCAATTATTGAATTAATAATAAATTATTTTATTTTATTTTATTTTATTTTATTTAGGATTGTGATTTATATTTATGATAACTAATTAGGGAACCTAATGGATCACACATATAAGAACCATTAGTCAAAAATTAAAATGGAATGATTAATCAAGTGTTACTTGATTGTCAATAAGTTTTAGAAATTAAAGACTAAAATATAATTTATACAGAGAATTACAATTCTAGACCTATAAAATTAAGTAGGGACTTAATTGAATAAATTTATAAAATTATTTTGAAATAATATATGTGATATTATTCAGGGGGTAAATTGATATTCTGTTATTTATAGGGTTTTCAGGTTTTCTTATAGATAGAATTTATACCTCTTATTTTAAAAATAGTAATTAGTAGTACACAATACAAAACACTTGAAAAAACACAAAAGAAAAGAGCTAGTACTCAAAGGCATAGCAATCCCTCTCTCATAAAATGGTTTAGGATATTTCTCACTAGTGATCATGTGGATTATCATTAGAGGTCAGATATTTGGACAACTTATGGTTTGCAATAATTCAGTCTTGAAGCAATTATTCAAAGTCAAAAAGAACTTCCAGTCTTTAGGTAATCTTCGTATAAATCCTTAACAACTCTAGATCTATCTAATGAGATCTTTGGACTCTCGAGAAATTTTTAAATTTATCATTTTCACTGCGCGTATGTGTTTTAGAAAACTCAATCAGGATAATAGGGTTCTAGTGCTAGGTGATTGTTGAAGGGAATTTTAGGATCATTTAAGCTAGTGATGTATTTAAACTTGGATTAAACTAAAAATTAGAAACAAACTCATCTATTGCATTAGATATTAGTGAACATATAATTTATGGTGATTCCTATTGTTAGGTTTTTATGAGTGATTGGTTGTCACTAAGGCTAATCTTAAATTTACATATCAGGTAAGTAATTGTTCATCTCTTTGGTTAGTTATTTTGAGTTAGAAATTATATAATTATGTCCTAAATGAATTTTCTTCATTAAAATATTTATTGTTTTGTAAGTTAGGTGGATTAGGCATAATAGATGATTTATAAATAATGTTAAGTGTTTTGTGAAAGTTTGTTTAGGATTGCATAAGTGTTTTGAATATGTTTTGTTTTTTTGAATCCATTCGTGGATTGAATATGAATTTGATTAAATACGTTTTGGACTCTGCCTTTGGGGATTAAACATTGGCACTTATAGACTCATCTACTTAGAACTTAATGTCTAGTCATAAGGTAAAATATGATCCATTATTATTGTAATTAGAGTAACTATAGTGCTTAGACTCTGAATATAAGTATGCAAACCATATTTATGTTCAAAATAATTTGTTTAAATTATTGAAGTTTGTCAATTATTTATAAATGTGCTTTTGAACTTTTGAATATTTGAAAGTTATAATATTTTGGTATAATAAATGAACTTATTTTAACCTATATTTATTAGTAAGTTTTCGCTTGCTTGGACCAGTTAGGAAGGCAAACTATTATTTATTAAGTACGTGGCACTCACCTCTATTTATTTATTTATTTCATATGGTTTGAAAGAAGTTTAAAATGTTAAGAGGTTGCTTTGAATAGTTAATTTCTAGCCTTTAATATTTCAATAATTAGATCAGTTTATGATTTTAGAGTTGTAGTACATTTAGTTTTATTTGATTTTAAAGTTAGGTTATTTGATGTGAAATGATTTATATTAAATTTGATTATTAGAATTTAAGATTTTTTTTTTCAATTATGTATTATTTTGAATATAATATTTTTATTAAAATTAAGATGTGTTACATGATCATAAAACATGAGACGTTGTCACACAATAAAAATATTTTTATAATTTTTTCATGATTTTTAGGGCGTGACAACTTCTAGGCGTAATATAAGTTATATCACCCAAGAACCGAAACAAAAGCCCCTCTCACTGTCATTATAGAGAGCAAAGAATACACGGTACCAGTGTTTTAAACATAGTTTTAAAACCCGGCTCCACAGGTTGACTCGGAACCCGGCTGATCCGGGGCTGAAATCAGACCGAGTTGAAGAAACAACAGGGGAAGGAAAAACTCGGTGTGACCCGGCAAGACCCGATCAAAAACTCCGTTGCAACCCGTTACCTTTTGTTTTTTTTTTTTAAAATGACCCGGACGACCCGGTGACCCGGTCAAAACCCGGAACCCGAGCCTTGGACCGGGCCGGGTCTAAAAACTATGGTTTTAAGCCAGTACTAAATATGAATTGCAGCCGATGAATTGGAGATAAACACAATAATTTCTCATCTACACTACTACATGTTTTTTTACTGTATCAGCACCAATAGACCTGGCGAGTCTATTCTGATAATAATTACAGTTCAAAATGTTTATTTATTTAAAAATATATTAAAATAATATTTTTTTATTTTTTAAAATTTATTTTTAATATTAACACGTAAAAAAATTATTCAAAATTTATCAAACATGCACAAAAAGTCCTGCTGTTACTGCCTTCTCCTCCAGCATGTGCTTCGTATGTGGGCTGCTGCTGGGAATTGACCCCCTTAATTTGAATTTATTGATTGGGAAAGCTGGTTCCGTAGCATTTAAAAGAAAAGGTATCCTGAAATAAGGAGGAATGAGGATGTGGAACGGTGCTTGCTAGGAATGAAGCAAAGAGACTTTAAGAAAATGGACTTTTCTGATATTCAGGAAGAAATGGAAATTGACCTGCTATGAGTGCTGGGCGTTTCTTCAACTTGCTGCGCTGAACCGTGACTTTGAATATCAACATGCAAAACTTGATCTGATAATATTAAACATTGGAAAAATATATATATTTCTCAATCTAGACATATTTCACGTTGAATAAATATAAATAAAGATATTGAATGGATTTCCCACCATAAAATTTAAATTTTTAAATAAAACTCAAAATTAATTATTAAATTTAATATCTATTTAGGAAGCGTTTGGAAACGTGGGTGAATCCGTGTTTTTAAAAAATTCAATTTTTTTTTTGCGAAAAATTAATTTTTTTTGTATGTTTTGTTTGATGCGCTGATCTCAAAAATAATTTTAAAAAATAAAAAAAATCATTTTGATACATTTCAACATGAAAAGCACTTTGAAAAGCAACAACAACCATACTTTTAAACAATTAACAAGTGAAGTGAGCTCGATAAAAAGTGAAGAAATCTTTAGTGGGATTTTATTTTTTATTTTTTTTCCTTATGCATACAGATATATTAAACACCATGAATTTGTAGCATAGTTATCAAACTCGGCCCGGAAGTTGACCCAGCCAAGGAGCCGGGTCCCGGGTTTTATGGGTCAACCCAAGTCAACTCGGGTCAACTCGGATCAACCTGAAAAAAAAATTAAAAAAATTAAAATTTTAATATTTCGTATGAAAAAATTAAGAAAAAATCCATGTGAATATAATTACTTGTTGTAAATAATGAAGTTTAAAAGAATATTTTTTTTAAAAAAATTTATCCCACATTGAAAAAACATAATTTTTTTCTTGTGTGAACATAGAGTATACATACTAAAGGGCTTCAAATCCCACATTGAAAAGATATTATGTTATCATTTTAAGTTGAAGTATTCAAACCAAAATTTTTTTTATCCCACATTAAAAAAACATAACTTTTTTCTTGTGAATATAAAGTATATATACGAAAGAGTTTCAAATCCCACATTAAAAAAATAACTTTTTTCTTAGGAACATAGAGTATATATACTAAAGAGTTTCAAATCCCACATTGAAAAAATAATTTTTTTCTTGGGAACATAGAGTATATATACTAAAGGGTTTCAAATTCCACATTAAAAAAACATAATTTTTTTTCTTTTGAACATAGAGTATATATACAAAAGGATTTCAAATCCCACATTGAAAAAATAATTTTTTTCTTGAAAACATAGAATATATATACTAAAGGATTTCAAATCTCACAATGAAAAAATAAACATTTTTCTAATATTTATGTAATGAACTTTAAAAAGTGTTAATAACTAACTAAAAAAATATGAAAAAAGAAGGGTATAGAAGAAAAACCACAATTTTTGAAAAAAAAAACACCGGGTCTCACCCGGGTCATGGGTCGACCCGCCAGGTCGTCCGGGTTTGGCCAAGTCGTTGCACCGGTCGGTCTTTTGATAAATCTGGATTGGTCCAACCACCGAGTAGACTAGATCCCGAGTGTCAAGTCAACCCACCAGACTAGTCCGAATTTAATAACTATGATTTGCAAGACAAAATATACCATGCCAAATTACAATGCATAATTATAGTTAACTTGGTTTACATGATATTTTATTATAATTATTTCTTTTACTTTTTCCTCGTTATTCTAAATTTGTTGACAAATAAACGTACAAGAATTCTACTAAGGATAGACCATATAACCGTAAGCATTTTCAATTTTGTTCAACCCGTGTAACTTGAAATTTGGATCAACCCTTGTAACTTGAAATTCAATTTCTTGACCGAATCAATCCCCGAATTGGATCTGATAATTATGGGAAAGACCACATAACCGTAAGCATTTTCAATATTTTCCCTCAAAATTCAAACTAAACATCATGATGGTCCCTTTCTTCAAGCTTTCCTTCTGACATCACTAATACGGTAAACATTCTTAGCAATCAAGTTATGGGCTATTCATAGAATGGCGAAGTTCTCTTAACTTTAGTATTCAATATGAGATCTCTATTCTAACCACTTGAGTAGATAAAGGGCACAAAGTCGTCTAACATGTGTCCAGTGAGGAAGGAAACTTCTGCGAAATTCCTTTATGTTGGAGCGTTGCCAAAAAGTTGAAATGAAAATTTATATGTTGCCTCACCATCAATTCCTCCTCCATTTTTAATAACGTGTGTATTATCAAAGAAGAAATATTTATAGAATCTTCTTGTCCGTTGCATTTCGTTAATCAATTCTTAATTATAAAGCTTACAGAGTGCCCTAGATCCCTTTCATCTCACCATCTTAAGCGTACACACTCCGGACACTAAGGGACATTGTATGTACAGCTTGAAAGATATACCACAAAGACGTTAATCAGCTATAGCGACCCTAGAGATCTATTGATTGCTAATGCTAGATCAGCTCCTCATTTTGGAGATTGGAATATTGTATCCCACTAATTATCTTGATAACCAGATAAATGGGAGGCTAATGGTAACTCTCTTAGAGATCAGTGCTTCCATAATTAATAATATATAATCGCTCTTGATAGAGTAAAGTAATTAAAATTTTCAATTTTGATCAATTGGGGTCTCGATTGATTGAGAAAGACAGGATGTAGTAGTGGAAAATGATTCCACGACACCTACCTTCAGTTTCAATAATTAATTTTCAATTTTCAATTTTCGTAGTATTGCATCTCCCTTGAGAAAAAATCATCATTTTGTCATTGTTATAAATTTTGTGACAAATTAAAAGTACCACATTTGTGTGGATATTTAAGTTAAAATATCAAGTGTTTCGATAGCCAAGCGTAGGGCATCTATGATTCTATCCCTAGATTAACGCAATTGTCTTTTACTAGCATGTTTTTCGCACGATCGTCAAAGTTTCCAAATTTATTAATTTTCCTGTTCTCAGGGTTGTCTTACCGTGTGTTTGTAATTACTCCAACTAATAGCAGTAATTACCTAAGCAACATGTTATTCATATGGTGAACAAACTTTACTTTTAAGAACCTACAGAAGATCCCATGATTCCATGCAGCTTCCAGGAAGAAGAGTTTTCATATAAGCTTTGAAAAAGAAAGAAGCAGGAAGCTCACTGCTAACCATAAAAGTTTCACTGATTATTTATTTGTACCCTACTTAACTTCAGTGCTCACAATTTCCACGAATTCCTCTCTCTTTCTGTTTTCTTCCCCTTCCTTCTCTTATATAATCCCCCTCCTCACCCACTTCTCCACCATCCCATTATTCACACAGCTCCAGAGCTTTCACTGTTTCTTTTAGCATTATAATAAAGTATTTCTTGCACATTTTCTCAACCATCAATGGCATTGATAGGTCATGCAGTGGAATTTCAGGATTACCTTCCATCCATGATGCAGACACTGGGAACAGAAGGGTTTATGTTGGAGCTGTGTAGCGGGTTTCGTTTGTTAATGGATGTTGATAAAGGCCTGATCACGTTTGAGAGCTTGAAGAGAAATAGTATGCTACTAGGGATGCAAGACATGAGGGATGATGACCTTGTGTGCATGTTAATGGAAGGTGATTTGGATGGAGATGGGGCTATAAATCAGATGGAATTTTGTATTCTCATGTTTAGATTGAGTCCTGGGTTGATGAATGGATCAAAGCAATGGGTGGAAGAACTCTACGCGAATGACATGTAGCGGTACTTAATGTCATGTTCTTCCTACTGAAGCATTACTTTTTCAGTTGTATTATCCTTTTATGAATATCATGAAGTTAGGTTTGCAATATTAGTTAATTTAAGATTTCTTACTTAACAATAATAATAATAATAATAATAATAATAATAAAGCAATTTTTGCTATAATAAGAAGAGATCACGATCGATTTCAATTACTAAATCAAATTTTTTGGAAAATGGCTATCCCAAATTTATAGCATTGTATAATTACTCTTGCAAAAAAATTCTCATCAATTAGTTTCTTATTCGGTACTAGGAAGTAGGCACCATTTCCCTCTCTACCACGAAACATTTCATTGCTCATGAACGAGGCATGCAATTTCCAGGCAGGAAACTCCCTATGCAATTTCATATATATATATGAAATTAAGGCTTGAATGTTGAGTTCTTCTGGCTTGATAAAAATACATACCATTTCATATCATGTTTTTTTTTAAAATTCTTGTTTGCAACAACTCCGTGTATTATGGAATGTGTTGTAGTTTAGGAAAAATTGTGTTTTTCTTGTATAGAGTTATACTGCGCATGCAATGCGCTACACAGTAACTATTGTATTATGCCCTACTCATATAAATATAAGAGATGACTACTGCATTGGGTAAGCCTCCTAAATTAATCTTAAACTTTGTTTCAACTTGATATTAGAGCTTGAAACATATAGAACAGTTTCAAGGCTTCCTTCCCCTCTATATAACAGATTCAAGGCTGCCTCCTCTGCATAGCTGATTATAGTTTCCTGTGCACTTTTGGATGTCTTTGTTTTCATTTTCTTTGCCCATATAATGCTTATAAGTTAGATTTTCATTATACTTCATGTGTGTTTCTAGGGTATAGCTCATGTCATCTAGGCTATCGTTGTCTCAACTTGTCTTATAATTGTGTCTATATCTTTCATCATGTCCGTTTTCATGAACAGTCTTTTCCCTTTCTTGAAACTGAACATGTTTATGTCATCCCTGACTCTAACCTATAATCGGCCTTTCTCTCCCATCTTCCTGCCTTAACACACTTCCTATCAACTGAAACACCATCAGCCTTGTCTAAACAGGTCCCCTTACCACCAGTTGTCACTATGTCTATTGGTCATTTTGCAAGTTCAGGTTCTACAGCTTCGGATCGCACAGCCACTGGGTCTGTTGTGCCCTTTGTTGCGCCTTCTGTTGCACCCTCTGGTGAGCAATCTAGCTCACCGTCTGGTCCCTCATCTTCCTCACAGTGTCCTGCTGTATCTCCGCCAGCTTTAGATTTATGTGTTGATCTCTCCAGGTGCTCCCTCCCACAGCAGCCCACGCCAGTCACTGATGTTGCACAAGAGGTTTCTTGCCAGCACCATATGGTGTTGCATCCCCGACAGCACAGGTCTGCCAACCTGAGCTCCATTTTTGCTTCTCCACTCCAGCCACACTCACAGGTAACATGTTTCATTTCTGATCACGAACCTTTAAATTTCAAATATGCTTACCAGTTTTTGTGTTGGCAATATGCTATGAGATCTAAAATTGCAGCCTTACATATCAATAGCACTTGGTCCTTGGTTTCGTTTGAACCTTCCATGAATGTTATTGGATGTCGTTGGATTTAAAAAATCAAGCACCGGGCCGATGGTGATATTGATCGCTACAAGGCGTGCTTGGTTGCGCACGGATTCACTCAACAGAAAGGTATCGACTACTCTGAAACCTTCAGTCCTATTGTTAAACAGACTAATGTTCAGCTCGTCCTTGCCATTGTTGTATCTAACTATTGGCAGATTTGTCAGCTTGATGTATATAATTCATTCCTCAATGGTTCCTCTAAAAGGCTGTTTATATGCAACAGCCCACGGGTTTTGTTGACCCTGCTCTGCCCACTCATGTTTGTCGCCTTCACAAGTCCCTTTATGGTTTAAAACAAGTTCTGCGGGCTTGGTACACACGACTGAGTAACTTTCTTCTATCGATTGGCTTTTGCGCTTCCAAGGTTGATACCTCTTTATTTATTCTAACTGTGAATCATGATATAATCTGATATCTGTTTGTCTATGTAGATGACATTCTACTCACTGGTAATAATTCTACTCAGATTCACCGCCTTATTAGTCTGCTGAGTTCAGAATTTAAACTCTGGGATCTGGGTCATGCTCATTATTTTTTTGGGAATTGAGGTCACTCCCACCAGCATGGGGCTTATGCAAGCCTGTTGATACACCGACTTCTGTCTCAAAGGTCGGTCTACAACCTATTTGTTTATACTCAGATCCCACTTGTTATAGACAAATTATAGGCACTTTTTAGTATATTGCATTTACTAGACCAAACATTTGTTATGCTGTCAACAAATTCTGTCAGTTTATGCATGCTCCTATTGAAAGCCATTAGGCTGCTGTCAAACATATTTTACGGTACTTGAAAGTTACATCTTTTTTTGGCCTTCACCTTACTTGAGGCTCCTCTTTATCACTTCATGGTTTTACTGATGCTAATTGGGCAGGGAGTATTGATGATAAAAAATCTACTAGTGGGCTATATAAGGCCTTAATTGATGGTACTGTTGAGGTTTTTTTGCTCCGTTATCTGCTTTCGGATTTATGCTTCTCTCTCAGTTTTGTTACCATCATTTAGTGCGACAATTTGGGTGCTACTTATTTGTCTGTTAATCCGGTGTTTCATACACGTACAAAACATGTTGAGGTTGATTATCACTTTGTTCGTGATAAAGTTGTTGCTAAAAAGGAGATACAGATTCGCTTCATATCCTCCAAAGACCAATTAACTAATGTTCTAACTAAGTCACTCCCTCACACTGCCTTTGCCTATTTACGGTTCAAGCTTCAAGTGGACAATCCACCTTTAGCTTGAGGGGGTGTGTTATGGAATGTGTTGTGATTTAGAAAAGATTGTGTTTTTCTTGTATAGAGTTATATTGTGCAATGCGCTACACAGTAACTATTATATTCTTTCATATCTATATAATAGTTATTGCAATGCGTAAGCTTCCTAAATTAATCATAAATCTTGTTTAAACTCCGTGCAATTATATAAAGTTGTTCTTGGTCATCTTTTATACAAGTCTAGAACATGCAAATGACCAAAAGAGGAAGCTAAAGGGTTGCCCTCAGTCCTAGAGTACAAGTCCCTGAGAAGATAGGCATAACTTGCTCAAGTAATGAAGATGGGCCATCACTTGTCACACCAAGTGTCGGAGGCATCTTTAATTGACAACAGCATGCTTTTTTTTTTTTTTCTTGAGATGATCATGAGTACAAGGTTGAATGAACAAATTAAAATCCTTGTTATTAGAAAAGGATAGTACTCCATCAAAAAAGGCCAAAATAAGGGAATGGAATTTTCAAAAAATCGAAGTGCATTGCATGCATATTTTCTAGTAAATTTGATCAATTTGTCTACGTGAGAAAATATTTTCTTTCACACAGTCCTCATGTTTTATTGGGGTGTTTCATTGGGAGGCTCATTCAAGTTTACACAACAGAAGATATTTTTTTTCAATTCATGCCATGAACTTAAATTTTGAATTTAAATTAGTTGATAAAATATCCAATAATTTTGTTATAGAATAGCTCATATATAGTAGCATGTACCCATAAATATTTGTTTTTAATTACCATTAAATTATAGATACAAGATAGTTTTAACACCAGTAAGTTGTCGACTCTAGTCGGATTTAATAACTTTGTTTTCTGAAATTTATTTTTTAATCAATTAAATGATTATAAACATAGATATTTACAGGATTTACAGGAAAAATAACAAATAAAATTATTGAGAATAAATTTTTTTTTCATCTAAATTGTCCTTTTTAATTCATGTGATTTTTTTCTTACAACAAAAGTTGTTATTAATAGTAGCATAGTTTGTTGAATAAAAACAACATTAATAAAAAAAAATCAAAGAAACTATATCAATTTTAGATAAAAAGGAAAACACATATTTTTTTAAAAAAACTATTTTTTCTTATTCATGCATTTTTTTACTTTAGATGAAAACGTTTTTTTACGAGGAGCATTTTGTTTAAGCAAAATCTCATTATGATTGTGAAAGCAAGCTTCAGTTTTTTTTAAAAAAAAAACATAAATCGATTATCTCTCCACAACTACATAAAAGAATGAGAATAAAAAATTTGAAAACAAAATCTATAATGAAAAATCAAGAAAAAAAATCTATTCTCACTCAATATTAGTTAGAAAATTATAGTAATAATTTTCCTTATAGAGCTGACACATAATTATCCATAAAACAATCAATAATAGCATCATGAAAAAGTCATGATCTTTTTAAAAACAAAATCATGATTTTTTATTAGGAGTATTTTTTTTTAATAAAAAACAACGACCATAAAAATAAAGGTTTTTGTTTCTAAGTTTCAGTTGTTTGAAATAAGTAGAAAAAATTTATTTCTCCAAACTAATCTATTTCTCCTTATTAATGCATCTCTCAATTGTTTCAATAAAAACATATTTTTTAATTGAAAGAATTGTTTTCCAAACAAAAAACCAACATGATCTTAAAAGAAAAATTTTATAAAAAAATATCAGTAATATATTCCGATTCGATTTGAGATCTCTTAATGAGTTGCTCTATGTGATTGAAGACAAAACAAATTAATAAATGTGATAAAATTATATGTCAAAAATCAATCAAAAATTGAATAATAATTGAAATATCAAGTTAATTTTTTTATAGTGCATTTAAATCTAAACCGAAAATAAATAAATAAATAAATAATATAATATAGAAAGTGGCCAAGCCATGCACCTGGCCCAACATAAATAATGTCAAAGGTGCATGGGCCTATGAGCCAGGCCCACATGGCTCTCTTTTTTTATTAAGAGGTGGATGACATGTTATTCACCATTTTGTTTTGTTTTTTTTTAAATAATAGTAGATGACACGTTGTCTACTTCTCGGATTATGGCAATTGAAAAGGTTGCCGGAAAATTGAGCTAGGGCTTTTTAGACTCGAAAAATTATTTTTAACATATTTTAACCTAAAAAATATAATAAACATTCTTGACCTCAATTAACTCATATATCAACTCAAAACACCTCTTCATCGGATAAAAAAACACAAAGTTGAAAAAAAAAACTTTTTCAACTCTAATCTTCTTTTTCTAACAAAATAAAGAGCTCAAAATTATCTTAATAGAACTCATTTTGTTGCTAACCGATAATTTTCTCTTTTCTATTTCGCTGTTTTTCGACAATTTTCTCTCTTGTCTCACAAACTTAGAAACAAAAATGAACAAAATAAATTTTTGGATTAAATTGTAAAAGTTTAAAACTAAAGGGATCAAGAAGAAAAATAAAAAAAAAATCCAAAGTAAAAAATCTTTGAAAAGATATTAAATGAACAATATCAGAAAATAAAAGAGCCTCAATATCCGACTTCTTGTCAATCTTGATCCCTGAATTTTAAATTTTTTTAAGCACTGAAACTAAATTTATTTATTTTTAAATCGAGTATTAACATTACGATAACCATATATAAAAAAATTTAAAATAAATTATTAAGTTTAATTTCTAATCAATATGATATATATAAAAAACAATTTTAAAAATACTTTGGTGATCAGAGTAGAAAAAAACTTACATAACTAAAAAAGAAAAAAAAACATAATTACCATAAAAATACCTTTTTCAAGGTTTTTGTTAATTTGGGAAAAAAGGACAACACAGAGAAGTTATAGATAGCTCGACCGCTCGACCGAGGGAAAAGTCAAGGTCCAATAGTTCTTGTAGGAAGCATCGCCAATGGGCGACCCCGTTACAAACATGATGGGTCCCATTTCGTTCTCAATGTTCATTCCCTGGGGCACAGCAAACCCCATTTGACATGACATAATAAGTGTTTTATTTTCTACCCGCGAAATTTTCTCTTTTCCTTTTCCTTTCTTACGAAGGATAGCCCTCGAGATAGCAGATAGACAAACTTGGTGATTTTTCTTGGTTCCTTTTTTTTTTTTTTTGGTTTTCTTGGTTGCCTTTTTTTTTTTTTTTTGGCTCTTCTTTTACTTTATTGCACTATTCATGTCGACTATGGAGTTTGTTTTTGTTTTTTTGTTTAACAGTGCATTTGTCATTTTTTTCCGATTCTAAAAGTCTTGTAGGACTAAGGCTCCGTTTGTTTGCAGGAAAGTTGTTTCCTTTTGAAAAGTGAATCCCGGGGAAAGTGAATTCCTAGAAAGTATTTTTCGATGTTTGGCAATGTTATGGAAAATAAACTGGAAAACACTTTCCAATGTTTATTTATGTTATGGAAAATGAACTGGAAAATAATTTATTAATGAATTAAATTTTTTTTCAAGTTTATCTAATATATATAAAATATTTAATCACTTACAATAAAAAAATGAAATCTAAAAAGTATAATGATGAATTTTTTTATTATATCCTATATTCATACATAGCTTATTTTATAAAATATTTTGATGGGTATTTTGGATAAATATTTTTTTTTTACGGGTAAAGGCAATTATCCCTTTAATATATATCAAATAAACATCAAGAAGTAAATATAAATATCTAACATCAAACATAGTCATGCATAAATATTAAGTTTCGATGTCATATACATACATATTAGTTCAAATTACAAACATAAACATGCTAGACCGAATTAAACAAGTAAACATTCTCGTCAAATAACAAACTCGTCAATACATACATATTCAGTAATGCCTTCTAATTAATTATACCCGACTTATAACCAAATAAGGAACCACTGATTCTACCCAAACCAATCTACTGTACAACATCATCTACCATTCAGTATACTCGGCTTATAACCACTAATAAGGAACCACTGCCTATTGCTATTTTCTACTCAAACCAATCTACTCTGCAGCATCATCAACATCAACGGGCCTCTTCACAGTCAAGATTTCTACCGAAATCAATTCCCCCTTTCATCATCAACGCAGCATCATCAACGCATCATCATCAACGCACACACATCACGCCAACAAAGCACAGGAAATGCACAAAACACAGGAAAC
>Ga0307515_10010905_pt1 | contig 17339 bp, 7 predicted proteins | sample 17_EM_MG_FD_194513 | JGI IMG/M metagenome (GOLD analysis project Ga0307515, IMG submission 194513) | Populus trichocarpa ectomycorrhiza microbial communities from riparian zone in the Pacific Northwest, United States - 17_EM | ecosystem: Host-associated > Plants > Roots > Unclassified | place...
CGAAGATGTCCACGGCTTGGCTGCAGGCTCGGCCGTGGACATCCGCGAATGTCGACGGGGGTTGTATGTGTCACGTGCGGCTCAGCGACTAAGCGGGCGCTCAGCCGAGCCGTGAACACCACTGTACAGTGATGTCCCCCTTTAGCGAGCGCTGCGAAATTTTAAATTCGGCACGCGCATCTAGTCTCGTTTGTAATTGAAGCGAACGGTTGTGGCTACGCGCAAGGACCTTTTTGGTTACCCTGGAGAATCGCCTTGGTTGCCCTGGAGATTCGCTTTGGTTGGCCAGGAGAACCAAATTGAAGACGCTTCCTCTTCTCCCCCTTCTCCCCCGTAACTACGCCTCCCTTGTGGCCGCCAAAACGCGAATACAACGCTGTCTTTGCAGAGAGGTCGATGAAATTTGGCAATATCATACGGGTGGAAACCTCACGATATTTGATGAAGATCACGATACTGCGGGATCGCGAAGGTTCTTGCAGCCAAGCATACGGCTTCGCTACAATTACTATGTACAGTTCGTGGCAACCAAGCGGGATTAGATACGCGTAGCGAATTTAAAATTTTGGAGCGCTCGCCAAAGCGGGGGGGTGAAGCTGGTCGTGCACATCACTGTAGTACGCGCGCATTAGCGACTTAATTAGCGGGGGTAAAGACATTTAAAGATATCCACGGCTTAGCTGTAGGCTCGGCCGTGGACATCCGCGAATATTAATAGGGGTTATATATGTTACGTGCGGCTCAGCGACTTAGCGGGCGCTTAGCTAAGCCGTAAACACGCTAAAAACTCGCTAATACTCGCTTAATTTGGCGCACCACTAAATACGTTAACCTCGCTTGTTACACCTCTCGCCTTTATAACTACTTCGCAACGGCTTTCGAATTAACGCCTACTATTAAAATACGTTTTAAATATATTAAATTAAGTAATTTCTATTATCTAAATACGTTGTAAAAGTAATAAGCTACAGCGAAGGCGTTAAAAAATAGTATAAGTAAACCCTAAATAAACTTTTAATAGGATTTTAAAGTAAGATCTAAACGGTATTATAATATATTCTAATTATAATAGAGTTCCTCTAAAAGATACCTTAAACTAGGTAAGCTTATAGGCTACCCTTTCTTTAAAAAGACTGGGAAAAAGACAATAAATAAGATATATACTTTTAGGACAGCGGTGGAGGGACACCCCCTAATTAATACATAAACACCCCCCACTGATTGAGTTTAGTTCCTTCCTAATTAAGTTAGAATATCACGTAAATTTAAGTTGTTTGCATCTGCATCGCGAAAATCAAATTATTAAAATATAACTTTTATGACCGTAGTATCTCAATTAAGTCTTAATTCCAACTATGGTATAAGTAGTAGAGTTTAAATTAAAGTTAGAATATACTAAAGGAGCCCTTAGTAAAGTCCTTATAAAAGGGCAGAGCTCCTAGGCCTAAAAGCCTGTTAAATATTACCGCCAATATTGGGCAAAGCACCTCCAATAGTATCTTAAGTTCTACTATTATTTGCACCACCTATAACCCCCCCTACCTACCCCTAAGTTAATTGATTGGATTACGCAGTACCCCATAAGGCGCCATGTAAACTCATTTAGGTACTGCTACCTCTGCTTAATGTTTACGAACTGCCTCTATCCCTTGCAACGTCAGGGTCCTTAAAGTAGGTAGTCCGTGCAGGAATACTGTTTTCAAATCAACGCGTGTATCTACGTAGAATTTAATTATTAGCTACACCACCACTATGCCTTCTAATTGTGCTAGAATTAATACAGACCTTGTTTAGAAGACTTAATGCGATGTCCCCCAAAATAAGACTGCGAAACAGCTTCTCCTAAGCCCTACCGTTGCCCAAATTTGAAGCTCTCCAATTGGGACCACTATATTTCTGAGCACGGGTACCGAATTCAGCTAATCTAATTGGCTAGTTCTTATCGATAACCTAAGGACCCATTTTAACGTTGCAAGGGATAAGCACGCCCACGCCCACACGTACACCCACGCGTAGTATACCCGGTATTCTGTTCAAATGCTAATAGCTCGCAATAAGTTGATATATTAACGCGAATAGAGCCAGCTGGGCGGCCGCGGCGGCGCTTAACAGTTAGAGGCTGTTGGATAAGAAGTAGGGGATTAATAGGTAGGCCGGGAGGAGGATCTGACTAAGGACGATTAAACCACTAGTGTATATTAATTTCGGTAAGCTAAATCTTTAGTACTAAGGTGGCGGTTCGGTGCAGCTGCCGGTAGATTATATAGCAGCAGGGGAGGCCGTATACTATAGTCCATGCGCCGCTGCAAATTAGCTGGTAATTAGGAGACTTTATAAGCTTTAATTGGGCCTTAAGGTAACGGAGGCACTAAGGCGTCACTTTATATAAGATATCATCAAACTCCAGCTCGCGAACGTTATACGGTGGGCTGTCTTGGTAGTAAGCTAGGGTTACTCTATACTTATTTATATCGTTCTTAATAAGGTTCTTAATATTTAAAACAACATCAAATAGATCGCCAGTAGAAACTTAAAGGAATAGCTTTAATTTAGCGTGCGCGCCCTCAAGTCGTAATAAAATACTAGGAAGAGTAGTTAGCCAATAGCCTAGATACTCTATATAGTACTGCTTTTTAACTTACCAATTTCCGAAATACATAAATAGATCCGTGTAGCAAGTAGCGAACTCTCTCCTATATAGCCACCACTTATCTTTAAAGTAGTTAATAAGTTATTCCTAATCGTTATAGTCCTTTATAAGCTGGTCCTAGGCTATAGTAAACTTCTCTAATATATTTTAGCTATAGCAATCTACCTAGCGCTTTATAAGGTTATCGCGATGCTCTTAAATCTTTTCCTTCTCCTTATCGGATAAGTCTCCTTATATCACCTAGTTACTCTACGCGTATATAAGGACGTTCTTAGCAACATACCATAGGCAGAGGAGCTAAGGGACGCCAGGAAAGTACATGCGCAGTACATTCTTAAGCGCCTATTCCTTATCTATAATTATAACTTTAGGCTTTAAGTTATAACGGTAGTAGAGAAGATAAAGTTATTAAATTACGAAGCTGTAATTAACTGTTAGTATACTTTAACACGGTGTAATAGACGTAATATACGTGCAGTGCGTTATGTAGTTGGATTAATGTCGTTCTATCTATACGTCTTAATAATATATATACGTGCCTCGCGTAGATCACGTGCCCTATATACGTAATATATAAAACGAATATCTACTAACACTGGAGCAACTCTAAAGGAAACCAAATCGTACTATTCCCGTTATTCGTAGCGTATACGCAATACTAGCTCTTCCGTCCGTAACATATAATAGCTTCTCTTTTAATCCTATCCCTGTTATATAACGCCTATAATAGCTTATATAAGGTAAAAAAACGGGAAGAAAAGGTATATATTGTTAACTTAGTTGCTTAGTTAGTATGTGTATAGAGTAGAATAGGATTTAGGTAATAGTCCTAGCAGAACTTAGTAGGATTTAGTAGACCTAGCAGAATATGGCAGAATGCCGTAGATTACCGTTAGATTGCCGCTTACGGTCGGTCTCTAATTACTAAGTCGGTAGAAATAGGTGGACGTGTGTAAGGTATCGCGGGGGTATCCCATAACAATTGCTATCTAATAAAAATACTAAGCTAAGGAGAAGAAGGAGAAGAAGAAGGATTATTAGGGGTAACTAGTAGGTAGATGTGTTATAAGTGCCGCCAAGGCGCTAGTAATAAGCGATCTAATAGCAATTTTCTATCTTGGGGATGGAAAATCCTAATTAGCTAGTTAAATTTAGGGTCTATAGAATATAGCAGATAGCGTGCCCTAGTACTGTTATAACACTAAGCCAAATCTAAGTTTATTTATTTAACCTACTCTATAGTCTATAGTTCTAAGTAATTGGTATTAATTAACTTTTTAAGAGCCGTAGATGCCTTACTCTTAGTTATTAAGTTAGTATGGTTACTATTACCGTCAATCTACTTAACTTTTATAATTTTTTTGCGCTTATATAACTAATAAAGACACATAACGTCTATTATAAGGCGTTTCTCTTATATAGTGCCTAGCTTAACGAGATATTTATAAAGTAATTTTAAGTCGGTGTAAAGTATAAGTGGGAGTTTAATCTATAGGAGTTGTTTAATGGTTAACTTAATTATAGCGCTAATATTAAATCCGTAGGCCATTACGTAGAGTTCTAAGGCTAGTACGCTTCTGGTAACTCTTTTACACTTAATTAATAACCAGTAAATAATATTAGCCTTATATAACGCGTCCTCTAATACTAGTATATATCCTATTTATAACAAGAGGTCCTTATTATTAGTAAATAAGGCGTTAGTAAAAGCAAATAGGCGTAATATATTAATGTCTAATTTAACAAATATAAGGCCTCTTGTTGGATTGTCGATCTACAATTATAGTTATTTATTAAGTGCGGTAATATCTTCTTTCTTAGGGTTAATTACCTAGGCAGTAAAAAAGAGATTAAAGGAAGCTTCTGGTTAATATATAGAGGTAATATACGCACCTTTTACGCGTTGCGCAACGTATTGTTCCTTTATAGTTAGTGCATTATAAACAATACCTCTTAAGCTTGTGGTTGTAGCTATTTTGCTAAGGTAGACCGTATTTAGGTTCTTGTATTAGTGTTCCTAGGTTATTATAATATTGCCTTCCCAAGAGAGTTAAATAATGCATCTGTTAAATTTAAGTAACTACTTAACTATAAGTTGCTCGCGCTCTTTTGCGAGAAATTAAGCCTTTTTTAGATATTATTGCTCCGCGTTTATAAAGGTAGTATTAGCTAGGAATAGAGTGTTATTAGTTTAAAGGCTAACAATACTAAAGTAGTTAGGAGTGTTGCTTTATAAGAGGTACGGGTTATATATTAATAAGTTTATATCTAATTCCTTAACATAATAGTTATAGTAGGTTATAAATTAGTAACCACCTACTTCTAGAACACTGTATAAAGGCTTAATTACCTTTAAGATTGAGTTCTTTCTAATACCTAATTGGCTTCCTAACTCGTAAGGTAGTCGGATATAGAAGTCTTAATTTAGCTTTATAAGAGGCTAGATATATACCTAGGAAATATCTTATAGGTATAATTATATGCCGTTGCCTTATAGTATTGCTGCAATATATAGAATAAGGCGTTAGCTAACTCGTTAAATAGTAGGTAACTAAGTTAGTATAATACCCTTTTCGAGATTATTATACGCTTAGATAACAAGTCTTAATTTCTTAAAGGCTTTATTAGTACTGGGGTTCTTAATCTTATCTACAAATTATAAGTTAAAGACTCTAACTCCTGCGGGTACGTCCTAAGGGTTAATTATCTTAAATACGCCCTTTTTAATTAGTTCTGTAATTTCCTTTTAATGGGACGTTTTAAACTGCTTATAGCTGCTATCCTCTTATAAGAATATAGTAATGTTAACAGTATTAACGTAAAGGGGATGCTTACGGGGTCTTCCTCTTCCTTAGTAAGGTAGTTATACTTCTCCGGTTTCGGTAAGGGACAGTTTTTATATAGAGGCAGTTTCTATAGACGGTTCGTATATACGGACAGTTTCGTTAACTTAAATATTGTTAACTTAGGTGCCATTAACTTAAATATCTTTAACTTAAATATTTCTGGGGTCTATTAAGTATGGTTTAACAGTAGTACTGCGGAACTTCGTAGGGCCGCTAGGTAGGTTAACAGCATACATTTCTCCTTTAATATTTAGTAGGTTATATAGTCCTGCCCAGTATTTAGGTTATCCTATATTGCCTTCTCTCTAGACCAATACTAAGGAGTTAAGGGGTAGGTTATAAATTGCGGTAGTGCTAGAGCCGTTACGTATATTAAGTGCATCTGCGACCTAGCGTTCCGCTTATATTTTCTTTACTTCCTCTATAGCTTTCTTAAATGCAATTATACGCTATATTACTATAGGTAAAGGTATATTAGAGTTTATTATTTAGGGGTCTATCTCTCGCACGGCACGAATAGGTTATAGTCTATTTTAAATATATCGATTATAGGGGGTGCAGGCTTATAGGGCGGGATCTAGGCAATATCGTAGCGTTTATAAGGCTTTTTAGGCCTAAATCCTACCCGGTGCCCCTAATAGGGTAGCCTGCCACTAGACTTAAATAGGACTATAAGTATCTAATCTAATATACATTGGAAGGGGGGTAGGTGGGTAAAAAGAACAACCTATTAAGTGTAGTTGCAAGCGATAATGCTATTAACCGTGTTGAACATCTGGTTAAATACCTAAGTTACAGGGTTTTTGGCTAAGTAATGTATAGACACATAATATCTATCTCTCGCATGGTATAAATAGGTTATAATCTATTTCAAATATATTAATTATAGGGGGTATAGGCTTATAGGGCGGGATCTAGGCAATATTATAGCGTTTATAAGGCTTTTTAGGCCTAAACTTTAGAGATCTAGCCTAAATCCTACCTGGTACCCACTAGTGAAGCGCCTACTACCTATAAAGAATTAAGTTAAAACGGGGGTAATTTCCGTAGTCTAAAAAGTATAAAGTCTTAATTCCACCTTAGGCTTAGCAGTATAGTAGAACGGCAGACGGCAATATATAGTATATTGCGGCAATATCGCGGCAATATGCCAATGTTGGTATGCTTTAATATAGTGCAATAGACGTAGTGTATATGCAGTGTCGCGTTCTACTATGTTCTGCCATATTCTACTATATTCTGCTATATTCTGCTATGTTCTGCCTATTGCCTTCTACTATATTTTACAGATATGGCAGAACGTGCTAGGTAATGCGCCTCCAGCACCATTATATAGCCAGTATAGGCACACTCCACTAAAAATTTAAGTTTAATTAAAGTCGTTCGGTTTCTAAGGTATTATAGTAAAGTTTAACCGCATCTAATATCCATTAACCTAACTATACCATTTATGACTTTACGAAGCTATAATTATATATATACTATACTGCACCCCTATAAAAGGTGTAGTTAGAGTAGCTATTAGGTAGGATGCTGCCGGCAGCTAAGTAGGTTAATAAAATCTTACGCATTACTAGCGCCGAAAAAGCTCTATTATTAACGCTAAATAATAGATCTAATAGAGGCTAGGGGTTACGGTTAAATAACCGTATTATTATAGCTATGGGGTATAGACAATCTCCCGGTATAGCGGCGATCTAAATATTAACGCCACTATAGGTTTTATCTGTCTTGCTCCGTTTTAAGTAAAAGACTATTAAATAGCTATTAGGGGCGATCCTAACGTTGCTACGGAGGGCCTTTATAGTACTAAAGTCCTTAGCTTTCCTATTTGGGTATATAATTTCTCCTATATATAAGAAACCTATAAACGCTATTATAAATGCCGTATCTATATTTATATCTGCCTTACAGGGCCTAAGCGTAATAATCTTATCTAAGATATCCTTTATAATTAGTAATTTAGTTTTTTTAGTAGATAGGAATAGTAATATAGCCCCCGCTAGGGCCCTCTTAATAATATAGTCTTTAAAGGCAGCAATTAAGTGACCTAGATTTATATAATAAGATTAGATTATAGAGACATAATTAAAAAGGGTTTCTGGCTTAACCCTACCTATTAGAGGGGCGGCTGTACTAAACGCTTGTTAAGTAATCCATTCCCCTAAGTCCATCTTCTTAGCCGGATACAGTAATAAACTGTTTAGGGCTGAGAAGGCCTCCTAGCTCTTAATAGTGGAGGAGTAGCCCTTCCTTATATTAGCTGCTAAGCCATACTATATAAGTAGCGAAAAGCAGTAAAACCCACTAATCTCGCTCTAAAAGGTTGGGGGAGGTTAATTAAATAACTCTAGGTTAACTATAAGAGTTAGTAGCCACCTAAAGAGGTATTATTTTTCTGGCAAGAAGCCGTTATTTATTTACCACTTAGGGCATATTAATAATAATTTCTTGCGGTTAAATCGCAAGAGAATATTAGTAAGCCTATTTAGCGCTAGAGACCTATATAGTCGTTATTTATCTAGTAAAAAGCCGTTATTTATTTGCCACTTAGGGCACATTAATAATAATTTCTTGCGGTTAAATTGTGAGAGAATATTAGTAAGCCTATTTGGCGCTAGAGACCCATATAGTTATTATTTATCTAGTAAGAAGCCGTTATTTATTTACTACTTAGGGTACATTAATAATAATTTCTTGCGGTTAAATCGCGAGAGAGTATTAGTAAGCCTATTGTTAGCGCTAGAAACCTATATGGTTGTTATAGTAATATTATTTATTATTAAGGATATAAGTATCTTTTAGAGTGATTAGTTTCTAGAACCTTTTATAATATTATTCTAGATGCCACTATAAGTAACTATATTATCTATATAAATATAGAGAGACCTGTGCCGCTATACTAATAACTACCTTTTAAATACCTCTGCGATAGCATATATTTCTTTTAGGTTAATATAGTTATCCGCCTAGTCTAGCAGGGGGTAATAGCTAAAAGCCTAGGCCTAGGGTAGGGAAGCCACGTAATTAGGCTAGTAGCTATTCTCTCTACTAAAGTAGAAGCCTTTATAGCCTTTAAGTAATAAGGCGTTAGTAAATAAGTAAAACTATAGCCTCTCCTTATTATTAAAAAATAGTATACCGTTACTTAATATAAGAACCTTAAGCCAGAGGTTAAGGTCTTCCTTAAGCTCTAGGGGGAGGCGCTAGTGCGTATATCTTAATAGCCTAATAAGCCATTTTGTTATAAAGTCCTATAAGGAGTAAGAGTATAAGCGCCTAAGGTAGATAACTTTTGTATACCATGCTAGGCGGCCTACTAGTTATTAGGCTTACTATAATAATAGCCAGCCCATTTAAAGAGCTTTAGTTACCTAATTAATAGCTTTCTATTGCTTAACTAGTAAGAGTTTTATCTCTATCACCGCGGTGTTAATCGTATAACCCAGTACTTTAGCCTCTATACCTTTAATATTTTTAATATCATTTTGGGGTACCCCTAGCTAGTTAGTAACTAAGAGGTATACCTCCCTTAGTAATAGTAGTATAGTTAGACACTTAACCACAAATATAAAATTATTAAGGTAGTGCTTAATAGTAGAGTCAATCTATTATACTAGAATCTAGTAGAGACCTTTAGTAAATAAGTTAAAGAGAAATGGGGCTGTTTATAAGCTAAATAGTAGATAGCATTTAACATATATAACTCCCTTTTAGATAAAGCCAAGTAGGTAACACGACCGCACTAAGACGGGCACGATTTGGAAGGCATCTCTAATATCTTATTTAACCAGGTAGCAGCCCCTACTAGCTATAATTACGTGTGCTAGTATAGTCTCTACCTAGGTATAGTATAGTATTACCTAGGCTAGGTTAATAGAGTTATTAACTAAGGATCCCTTAGGTAAGGAGAGGTTATAAATACGGCGGAAGCCGCTATCTGCCTTAGGCACTAGGCCTAGGGGTAAGGTAACTATAGAGTTAGTAGCCTATATACGGCCTAAGGCCAGATTAGTAACGATCTTTTTAGAGATAAGGTCTTCATTATCGCATAAAGAGAGGTGGTTTTTATAGACACTAGATAGCATAGGTAATAAGGTACCTATCTCTACCCTATAGGTAAGGATGCCTTATAAAATTGCTAGAAGATTTCTAGGGTATTTATAAAGAAGCGTGCTTTAAGCGAGAGGCCTTAGGGGTAATAGTAAGTCGGCCAGAAAAGTCGTTTGCAAGTAAGTTTTAAAAAGAGGTACTAAATTAGGCCTGCCTTGAAGCCTCAGCGCCTATAGTAGGTCTATCTAGATAGTTAAACCTAGAAATATATCTTCATCCACCATTAAATCCTAGGTCTGACTACTTACGGCAGTAAGCTACCTAGGGCACAACTTTAATAGGTGGTCTTTGTCGCATTTAGAGTATATATAGCGGTAACGATATAGATTATCTCTATAAGCCTGCTGGTTGTTCTAGCTATAATAGGGCTTGTTAAAGGTAGGGGGAGAGGAGGTATTCTTTTGCAATCTCTTTAATGCTATACTATAGACTTTAAGCCCCTGGCTCCATACCTTTATATTAGCCGCCTGGCAGTATAGGGCCTCAAACTAGATAGGCATGTCCCAGTTACTAGGCTTAAGCTAATTACAATCTATAATATACCTATAGTAGTTAAGTACGAGGTTTAGGATAGAGGTTTAGTTATAGGTTATAGAGTAGTCGCGGATCTTATTTATTTAGAGCAACATCCTTATATAGAGGTTAGTTGGGCATACACAGAGAGTGCTTATAATTACTATATAGTTTGTAAACCCAGTAAACTAGACCTCCTTATTCTTATAGACCTTGCGGCTAATAGTAGGTCTCTTTAAAATAAGTTTTCCGTTTTTAATAGTAGCCATATTAGAGAGGTCTAGGCGGCCAAAGTATACCTATAGACGTGCTAGATTCTCTAGGCGGAAGGATCCTTTTTATATATTATAGAGGTCTCTTCTAGCTAGGCTAAGGAGGTTAAGCTTAAGCATGCCTAAGCCTTCCGGCAGGTTATAGGACTTACCTAATTCGTCCGCCTTAGTGGTAGAGGGGTGCTCTAGTGGAGCAGGCTGCTTTAAAGCGGCTAGCCTTGCCTGGTGAAACTCCTCTTCCTATTCCGTCTTTTGGATCTGTATTTATTCCTTCTATTCCGTCTTTTAGATCTATACCTATTCCTCCTACTCTCTCTTTTAGATCTTTAGGTTATAAAGTTATTAGGCCCTCTTATCTTGTTTCCTAGCTCTTTCTTCTTCTAAAGATAAAACTATAGTGTATTTGGTAGATAGGATAGTAAATAAGGAGGTAGATAATAGGGCGGTCAAGCAAGGAGTTTTTAAGCGGGTGCTATTGGCTGGAAAGTCGGTTATAGGCCTTAATAAATTATATAGGCTACTCAGAACACTAATCGCAAGCAATCTATAATAAAAAGAATAACCTATTAAGTGCAGTTGCAAGCGATGATGCTATTGACCGTGTTAAACATCTAGTTAAATACCTGAGTTATAGGGTTTTCGGCCAAGCAATGTATAGACACGTGATATATATTCCAAATACTAATAGCATAGGTATTAGGCCGTCTGGTCCTACGGAGTCGTTAATTACTTTAAAGGCTATTTATAGTGCTATATCCTTATTAATTCCTAGTATCTTAAAAGTAATAATGTGGTATATACATTATAAGGGGCTATAGTAACGCTCTACTATACTAATTAAGTTATAAGCTTCGACCGGTACGCTCTTTATAATAGTGCCTATATTAACCGCGTATTACTTAAACTCTTTACTAATAAAGTTCTTTCCTATATTGTGTGTAATTATATCTAGGGGGCCTAGGTATATATTAATCTAGTACACTTATAGTGTTGGTTACACAAGGTGATATTACGTAGCTACGGTTCGTAGATAGTATAATAATTGTTATTCTTATTTAATTGTAGAAAGCAAAGGATCATAAGGATCGCAGTGCCTAAGTAGGGGGGTGATAAGTCACTATAAGGGTGACTAATTAGCGACGCATAACCTCTGTCCATACATTCCGACACTGGCAGTTCTTTCTTTATGCTTATGGCGCTGCAGAAAGGCAGCAAAGTGTTAATTTAGCTGCAGGTGGAAGCAGCAAAAGTCTATTCGGGTAGTAGTACGGTACCAGCGGCGGTAGTGATAGTGGTTAGGCATAGAGCTTATCTATCAGTCGGTCGGTTAATCGTAGGCGTATAGGCACGATCGTTTGGTCGGTAGATCGCAGGTATATTAGCGCGATTAGTATCGTAATAGCAGGCATAGCGGCGCTATTAGTTTGTTAATAGTATGTGGCAGTACAGTGCTAGCGTAGGGTCGGTTCCGTAGGCAGATTAGCACGGAGTCTTGTTATAGGGTTGGTTCACAGGCGTATCGGCGCGACAGTTGTTAGATTTAGGTAGCAGTACGGTGCAAGCATTAGGTGGTTCTATGACAAGTTTATTTGTTTAACCTACCCCTTTATTATATCGTCCGTAGGGTGCTCAATTGTGGCTAAAGTTTTGGTTATAGTTTCGGCCTTAATCTTAATTGTAGTAGTGGCGATCCGTACAGAAGGTAGTATATACTCTTTAACTAGGGTGTTCCTTCTCTTATGCAACAGTTAAAGACTACAAAGGAATTCCCTAGCAAGCCATAAATAACTTATTGTCTGTGTAGATCTCTGCAATTATAGCTACCTCCTTACTGTATCTAGGTCTTTGCCTAGGTCCTTGCTCCACACTATGCACGGCCGGTTTAGGTAGTGTATGTGTATGTAGCTGCTGCGGTTGCTGCGGAGGTTCTTGCGGTGGTTCTTGCGGAGATTATTGCGGAGATTACTGCGGAGATTGCTGCGGAGGTTCTTATTAAGCTTGCTGCTAGTAGGTTGGGATATTGTTTATAGATCTAGCTTATTATGCCGGTTGTCTAGGTATAATAGGGGTTAGAGGAAACGTTTTGGCGCTTAAGTGGGACGGAGCTTGATGAACTTGAGGTGTTTAATAGCCTGAGGTTGTCTGTAGTGGTTGCGGAGATTTTTGCGGTGGAAGCGATGGATGCGGAATATAAGAACTTATACGTAGTTGGTGCTTAATCTCTTATAAAGTCCATTTATGCTCTTCTTTTACGTTAAGGACTTGCTAAATATTATCTCTAATAGTACCCCCGTTTATAAATACAAACACTCCATTCTCCTATAGGAAGTCTCGAAAATCCTAAATAATATAAATATTGCTAAGTGCCTAGGTGTTAGCGGTCCATCCTACAAAATCCTCCCTAAAATATTCCCACAGCTATAGATTGGCGTAGTGTCTACTTTAGTAGAATATAATACGGTGTAGGAGAAAGCTGTTAACTTGTTTTGCGGTACAAGTTGTTATATTAATGGTAAATTCGTCCCAATCTTTATTAATAAGTTTTGCGTATATAGCTACCCCTGGTGGTAAGGAGTCTTTCTAGTTGTTTAGAGTAGCTATGTTTTTAGAGAAAGGGAAGTATTATTAGTGTAGGGATTGTCGTTTAGTACGCGTTCGTGGTTTAGTACGCATTTGTAGTTTAGTACGCGTTTGTGACGTATATTTGCGATTATGGGGCTTAGGACCAGTTCTGGCCTTAAATCGCGAAGACTTATAAAGCGTGTTGTTCTGTATAATAGACGCAAGAATCTATAATCTTAGAAAGGCTTAGGACCAGTTCTGGCCTTTAGATCCTTAGATTTGTGGAAAAGTTCTATTTAAGGTTTAGGACTAGTTCTGACCTTAAAAGACAGCTTCCTCTAGCACGAGTAGCACTGGTACAGTGGCTTATCTCTTCTTAGTGGAATACCTAGCTATTCTGTAGTATAATAGTGAAGTTAACTACTGATTAGTGTTGGTTACACAAGGTGATATCACGTAGCTACGGTTCGTAGATAGTATGATGATTATTGTTCTTGTTTGATTATAGAAAGCAAAGGATTGTAAGGATCGCAGTGCCTAAGTAGGGGGGTGATGAGTCACTATAAGGGTGACTAATTAGCGACGCATAACCTCTGTCTATATATTCCGATATATAGCATATCCCATATATACTTAGCGCTAATATTCTATAGCTATCTACCTATTTAAAATTAGGTACCTTTATTAATAATATAAAGTACAGGCTTACTGTTAATGTATATAATGTTAACGATAATACAGTAGTTAAAATTAACGTTATTCTTTAAGGTGAATCTAAATCTGCCTAGTGACTTTCTATGCTTTTAATAGTATAAGTAGTAGCGGGTAATATGCTTAAGGGTCTTGTAATTAGCATCGTTTTTATAGCTAGCGCGGTCTAATATTCTCTTAAGTCGCTCTACTAACGGATATTTAAAGCGTTAGTATAGGCGTTACAATTCTACATTAGTTAAATAGCATGGGTTTTAGTTAAAAGACTTTATAATAAACACGTATAATAAGGTATCCTATAGTAGAAATAGATGTCTAAATTAGCGTATAACTGGTACGGTCTTTAAGGGGGTTATTAGGACATTCTTTAGATTGTTAAAGTATACTTATAAGTTATCTATATCCGCTAGGCAAAGCAGGAAAGGGGCGTTAACTTTAATAATGTGGAACTCTACTATACTTATTAGTGTGGCTACCTTAATAGAACTAATAGAAGATATAGAACCTATTCCAAACTGTACACTAACTGTGCCTTTTGTGGACTTGTTTAACTATACTTTATTAATCTTCTAAAGTGCAAAAAACTAACCATATCCTACTGTAGAACGTTTAGAAGCTCTAGTGTTAATTATTATACCTATAAACTTTATAGAGGTATAGCGTAAGGTTATATTATACGTAAACGGGTTTATATTAGTAGTAAATACATCTATTATAGTATTAATAGTTATAACTGTGTGACTATAAGCTCTGTTAGCCAGTTCTAAAGCTATAACAGTTACATTATCTAGTTTAATTTTACCATATAAAATGTAGTATACTATAGCCTAGTTGTCCTTATTTAGTAGAGTGTTAGGGTCTATATTAATTACCAGGGCGTTAAATGTGTTAGTAATCTTATCGTCCTTATCGTTGTCCTTATCGTCGTCGCCTTTATAGTGTCACGGCTCGAATAAATGCCTCTGAACCGAAGCTTAAACGAATGCTGTATTACGAAGATACTAAGCTAAAGAGAAGGAAAAGGGGTCGCTAGGACCGATGTAAACAAATATATAGGGTAAGCCGCTAAGGCGCTAGCTTTAGGCGGGCTAATTATAGGTTGGCAGAATATGGCAGAATTTAGCAGGTAACGTGCGATAGCGCCGTTATATCACCCCCCTTTTTAAAAGAAAGCCTGCCTTTAGGCTTAGTTAGAAATAGGGTAGCACTAGGCTTATAAACGTAGGATTATAAAAATATAAGATGAGGAGACAAAGGGGATACGAGTCCGTCCTAACTAAGTATAAAGGGCGATTATAGGCTAAGTAAAAGCACTAGGCTAGAAAGAGTAGCCGCTAAAAGTCTTAGCACGGATCTGACCAATTAGACAACTTTAACCGGCGGTTAAAGTTCCTAAACATCTAAAATTTTATAGTACTGGCAGAAAACGGCAGAATATGGCAGAATTTGGCAGATAGCTATATTAGGGCTTTGGGGCGTTTTTGTCCCTATATTCTTCCAGTAACTTATTATCTTTATTATGCTAGTATTCCATCTATTTGTCTAGGTACTTTGGGGGTCCAGGCGTATTAGGGTATTAGTTATAGAATTCTTTAAACTTTTAGGGGCAGCCTATAAAGTTCTACATAGGGTACCAGGTTAGGTTAGGATTATAGCCCTTTTATTAGATATGGTATTTTAGCGCTCCCCATACTATCTTATAGGCTAGTATTTTATTAACCTCCCATTTATTATTACCGTTTACTTAAACTAATAGGGGAGGCTCGTTCTTTTATCTAAGTAATAGGTTATTTATAGCTTTCCGTAACTTATCTGGCAAGAAAATAGGGTAAACCCTAATTAAGTCTGGGAGCTTTATCTTATACAAGTTACCTATCTTCTTAAAAACTTTATACGGTCCTGCTATCTAGTAGTCTAGCTTACGGCTAGGTCGTTTAGTTCTTTAATTCCTTATTATAACCTAGACTATATCGCTAGAGGCAAAATTGGGCTCTTAATAGTGTTTATTTGCCTACTATTTTATTGACCTCTAAGCTTTTTCCAGGTTCTCACAGGCTACCGTCTAGGCCTCCTTTAATTGTTTAGCATATTGTTAGGCCTTAGCATAGGATAGCTTCTCTTATATAGTCTAGGGTTCTTCTAGCCTTTTCTAGTTAAAGCTTATACGGGGTAAGTATTCTATTTTTAGTTAAATTAGGGCAAACCCTGTGGAGTTATAGGGTAGGGTTGCTTGCGCGTAGTTTATTAAGGGTAGTAGTTTAGACCAGTTGTCCTAGAAATAGTTAATAAAGGGCCTAAGCCTCTAGTCTAGGTACTAATTTATAATCTCTATCTAACTATCTGTCTGGGGGTAATAAGCCGTAAAAAGCTTTAGCTTAATGCCTAGGATCTAGGTAAACTCATTCTAGAAGGCCGATATAAACTATAGCCTATAATTAGATATAATAGTATCTAGTAGTCTGTAAATTTGGTAGACGTAATAGATATATAGCCAGGCTGCCTCTTTGGTATTAATATTCTTATAATATAGAATTAAAAACGGGCGTTTACTAAAGCGGTTAACTATAACTATAACTATATTGTATCCGTTACGGTCCCTAGGTAGTTTATAGAAGTCTATAGAGATATGCTGCTAAAGGCGCTCTAGTATTAGGAGTGGCTTAAGTAGTCCTAGGGTCTTATCCTATGGGATTATAGCTCTTTAGTAGTCTTCGTAGTTCCGTATATATTAATTAATATCCGCAACTATTCTTAGCTAGTAGTAGCGGCAGTTAATAATTTTACGGGTCTTGTTCTTGCTAGGGTATGCCGTAAAGACTTAGCAATAAGCTTCGCGGATTAGTTTAGTCTATAGATTGTTAACGTTAGGGACTATAAGCCGCTCCTGGTATAGGAGTAATCCTTCCTTTATCTTAAAATTAGGGTCTCCTTTCACGGCTTATTTATAGAGGGCCCTTAGGGTATTAGCCGTGCGGTTTATAGTTAGGAGGTGGTTAATTAGCCCTATTAGCTTATTTAAGGACTCCTCTATTAATACTAGCTCGTTTTACTAGGAGTTTAGCTCCTTAAGGATCCGCGGGTCGAGCTGTTCTGGATAGAGAAGGGCGCGCGTCCGATATTAGGTCTTTAGCTTATCTTAGGGTCCTACATCTTATTCTCTTTGGGTTAGGGTATTAGTTTTAGAGTTTTGCTTACTAGAACAATATATAATCGTAAAAAAGAATTAGAAGAGTATTTTAGCCTACTAGGCTTATCGCCCTATAAGCTGCTTTATAGTTATAAAGTACTCTAGGGCTTTATAATCTGTATATATCTTAATCCGGGAGTTTATACCTTTAAGCTCTACGCGCCATTAGAAAAGTAATTAAATAATAGCTAGCATTTCTTTATCGTGTACTTCGTAGTTATACTGAGCTAGGTCCATTATCTTTAAGAAGAAAGCTATAGGGTACTATTCGCCGTCTAGATATAACTGTAATAGGATTCCCGCTACGACCCTATTAAAGGCGTCTATTTTTAGCATTAATTCAAAGTCTAGGTTATAGTAATAAAGGATTAGGGAAGAGATAAGCCGATTCTTTACCTCTTTAAAGGCCTCTATATAGCTATTATTAAAGATAAAAGGCGTATCCTTCCTAGTTAGTTATATAAGAGGTTTTACTATAATTCTAT
>Ga0307515_10010906_pt1 | contig 17338 bp, 19 predicted proteins | sample 17_EM_MG_FD_194513 | JGI IMG/M metagenome (GOLD analysis project Ga0307515, IMG submission 194513) | Populus trichocarpa ectomycorrhiza microbial communities from riparian zone in the Pacific Northwest, United States - 17_EM | ecosystem: Host-associated > Plants > Roots > Unclassified | place...
ATTTACGATTTTTTTCAATTTTATTTTCATTGATTTCATGCCGCATTCTCTAAGTGAATAATTCTCTAAATGTATACGATTTTGTCGTCTCCCGACCATATACATTTAGACAGCTTTTACTGTATATGGCACGAGCGAACATGAACAAAAGGTGGAAAAGACCTGATATGGAACGTCAATAGGACCATACAGTAATGCAGTACACCAAATTTCCAAGAGAAAGAGTCCGGAGGTTCCAAGGCGCAACTACGATCGAATCGATAAGAGAAGACAAGGATTGTCCAAAGTGATGAGGCATAGGAACAGAGAGGACACTGTCAAATGTGCGAGAAAGGTTCGATGACTGGTGACACAGGAACTACGGAATGGGTACATAAATAGATAGGGAGGTCGGGCGCAGCCAGGAATGTTACCATTTCGGTGGAAACACGAATCAATGCAGGGAACACGTCGACTGCATTCATAAGAACACCACCGGTGCATGTGGTTTTAATGTGCCTAAGGGGTTTGCTCTGCAGCTTCCTTTGGCGCGGTCGTATCAAGAGCTGGAGCGGTGGTGGGATGGGCCTCAACCCTAGCGATTGGAGTGATACTACACTAGAGGGCGCGCAAGCAGGACAGGGACATTGGCTGACACGTCAGAAGAGAAGGACAGAGGTATCGGCTTTGAGTTGCCTGGGCCTTGGGTTCCAGAGAGGTGAGCTGTGGTTGACTGCTGACACCGCTCCTGTGTGGGTATCGAAAGGGTACATGTGTATATTGGTCTCTTTGGAGCAGGCTTGCAGATGACCAGGACTCACCTTCCCCCTTAATATAATTCCTGTTGGACCACCTAGGGCTATCAGCCTTTGCAACTAGGATACCCCTTCCTCCCCATGGGTGATGATGATGGGATCAATGACTGCCGGTGAGGGGCTCCACGAGTAACGAGGTATGAGTGCCCTTGTAACCCGCTTCTCGAGGCCTGTCGCACGTCCTGAGAGGTATTGGTCGGCTAATTGGTGTTTGGCTCATTGTTTGTTCACGCGTCATTCGATATTTTTGAATAGCCTACAACAATGGATCTTTTCATAAAAGAACGAGACGCCACAACCGACACGTTACGAGCTGCTAATCTCGTTTCCCATGCAGCCAAAGCCTGGAATCACTGCTTAAATCCATTTTCTCCAGCCTTTCGACACAAAGAATCCGCCCTCCTACATAGTGAGAAGGTTGAAGCAACTTCTATAGACTGAATCTATTGAATGGCGCTTAAACCCGTATAAGCTGGGCCAATCTGATAAAACACGTCGTTTCCAGGAACGCGTATGCAGTGGTGAGCAGAGCATCGCCCGACACGAGTCGGATGTGGTCGTGCCCAACTCGTGTGATATAGAATAAGCTAGCTAGGCGCATACAGCAGCCACCAATACAAGGCAAACCAAAAGAATTAGAGTCCCTGGTCTGGCCTTTCTTTCTCTTCTTACAAACAAGGACACCCTCACTTGCCGGCTCTGTTACGACCAGATGTTTCGGTCGGTGATGCTCTCGAACACCAGCGCACCGCCTGCTAGACACACGAATAACCTTGAGAACCTTCATTTCGCCACTACATACACTCTTGCCCCCGCCTCTTGGACTCACTCGTCTCTTGTACATGTGTCAGAATATTAGTGTTCACGTCTTAATTGTTATGGTTCGAATTCTCCTATGGAGACCGAGCTCCGGTCATACACATGCACATGCGGCTCGTTTATCGTTTACTATATAAGAAATCTTATCATAGAGCAGAATAAAGCAAGGCGTTTTAATTTGCCCAATTTGATTTATCATTGCAGTCGCACCCGCCACGAATCTGCTTGTTAACCAGACTTATCGAGTGCAGTACACCACTCGCACATACTATGCCATACCTAATGTTATGCGCCTTCGGTGTGTTGAGTCGGACGTTGTTCACCCTCTTGGTCCTGGCGTTATAACAACGGAAGTCATATAAATAGGCATAGATTTGATGCTTCCCGGACACGCCCGGGAGACTACAAGACTAGATCATCATACAGCAGCGTGAAATCATACATAAAATCTTCGAAAAATCGAACGATTTCAACATACTCCTTTCAAACATACACCAGACTTCAGCCACAATTGGCCAGCAGAGATGGAGGATAGCGGATCAGAGACAAGTGAACGAAAAATAGAAAATAGAACACAAGATCAACGGAGCGAGATCAACGGAGCGAGATCAACGGAGCGAGACTGTCCACCAGGGTGGAACCAAAGCGCACTGGGACTTGGCCAGCGGCAGATACGTGGGATGACTGGGTCGAAGGTTTCCCACTTTTTAGTGTCCAGCACTGACTTGGTGGGCGTGCAACATACTTTGACTTGCAAAACGATGTTCACTGTCAATCAATGAGACATCAGGTTGACCAGATATAAGTGCTAGAACTCGCCACTCGCCATTGAGTGCATTGCACCGGTAAGGCTCGTGCTGAAAGTGCACAGCCCGCTGGTGCACGATCGCGACCTCGAGGTCCCCTTCTACAGTGTGACCGCATTCCCAGCAAACGAATGTTTTCATGTCGAGGTGATCGAAAAAAGCTGTGTATATGGACTGGCCCTTCACTCCGTAGTCGTCAATGATTGAGGGGTAGCTCATCAGTGCGTCTCCTACAATCGGTTCGAGGAGTTGAAGACGGAGAAAGTCGGATCCCAAAATCCAAATGGTGTTGTTTAGGAGATCGGCTTTTCGCTTGAACGACTCGAGAGAGGGAGGGGGTGACGAAATAGAGGTCGACGAAATATGTGCTTCGGAGCCTGATGCGTCACCATTGGAAATGGGACCGGCGGCAGTCGTTATTCTATGACGAAGGTTGCTGGTACTGGATCCGGTTGCGGTGCCATTGGAGAAGGCGCCGCCTGATCCAGTGGGCGCACCCGCCTCACGTGTTTGAGGACCTAGCATCTCGGCGTTCGCCGCATCTGCTTGGCGTGCATTGTAAGCACCCAGGATTATAAGCCAGACATCCTGCGGCGCGAATGAGGTACTTTCTATTTTTGATGCAAAGCCACACACTGTCATTCGGTGGGCCCTCTGCTTCACGTCCTCGAGTTCTTCCAAGAGCCGCAAACAGGGGTCGACCCGAAAGAAAGTAGAGAACCTGAACCATAGACTGTCCTCGGTCTGGGACAGGATATCCAAACGCCTAAGGGGGTAAGTGAGACGATGTACAGGGTGTGCGAACGGAAAGCTTTCTCTCACCGCTCTTGGTCCAGAATGCTATTGTAAAACACTTGACTGATCGCACCATCAAGGTAGGAATTGAGGCCTTTCAAAGATCGTATTTCATCTTGGATGTGTTGAATTATCCCTCTGCAAGCGTCGCGGAGGTGGTATACCTAGTGGAAAATCTGGTAAGAACGGTGTAGTCGTGAGAACAGTACCACATCGCCTACATAATACATCCTCCTCCAGCATAGGATCATAGATGTGATGGTGCCTACAATTGTCCAAAGGCCCAAAATGCTTGATATCTCGGAGGTCCAGTCGAGCATATTATGGGCCATTCGTTGTTTGTTGGAGAGAGTGGAGTTCAAGATGCTCTACCTCATACCCCAGTTATATACGGCGATGAGGTCTGGTGGCCTCCTCGAGGCAGGTTCATTCGATGAGTCTCTTTACCTGACCCCGCTTGCATCCCGATCGGCCGCTGGATGCGTAGACGGGAGGATAACCGGACCGGGTCGAGAGAGGGGAGCCTCTTGGACACCACGTTGGGACTTGAGCACCCTGTGACTTGAGCACCCCGTGGCTAGTCGGAGAAGTACAGGGACCTCGACGGTCGCAGGGGCGTTGGATTGTAAGGAGGACGTCCTCCGAAGGCCAAGAATGCATTCGGTGACATTCTCCTAGCAAAGAGAAAGGTTTGGCAGGTCACTCTCTTTACGGACTACGAAGGCACCTCGTTTTTCGAAGGAGGCCTTACATCACACTGATGACTTTGGTTACCCGTTCGGGTTATCCTGAAGGCAATAACAGTGGGCAAGATCCGAATGGTAATCGCAACGCGACATCCAGGTCGACTTCTGCCGGTCTTCAATATCGGAATTAGTGCTGTTTCGCCGCAGTTGGAACACCTGGCCAACATTTTGCAATAAACAGCATGGCGCGCCTGTCTCCGTCTCGACAATGCCTGTTGGTCCTGTTGATGAATCGGCCCTGTCAACCAGCCTTCGTCCACGCAATCACCCGAAAGGTGATTGATACAGTGCTTTGTGTTCCAACGGGTTCAATTGCGAGGAAGTCTGCAACACGTTTTTGAGAGGTAAGGGTTGGGCAAGGTATTGCTTGTGGTGCTCCTTGTTTCCCAAAGGGGATTTTGAATTTTCAACCTGCGGGGACCGTGAGGTGAACACGAAAGATTTACTGTGATATGACATACGGGTTCATTACTTCAGCACTGTTAAGCGGGCAAACTTCCGTACGGGGATCAGTCTCGGTAGTTACATACAAAGCGGGGAGCACGTAATGCTATAGATAGGTGGCCTTGCTCCTCAGGCGGGCGTTACAGACTGGTTCACCTGGACGAGTGGATTCCGCGAATATGTGGAGACCGACACAGGGAACAGTGCCCTATCTCACTCGAGCGTACATGACAGTCATAAACACAAAGACTAATAAATCCCGGTTGTCCTGGATTACGCCAGGTTCCCAAGTTGGGCGATTCGACCAGATAGAAAACCACACTCAATCAGTGGCGGCCGTTATACGATCGATATGGTGTCCTCAAGGACGCAAGATTCTGGCTTCTGTGGCGAGCATGCACATTGTCGTGCCGATATCATGGCGGACTGTCTCTTCCGGGGCTGTTCCAGGTGATCTTGACTGTAACCGGCGGAGAAAAATTCGGAGAGCTCCACAGAATCAGGGGTACTACTTCAAGGAACGAATCTTGAGCTCTTCGGCTTAACAAATCCAGCTTCCCGTGTCACACACGCCCCCCCCCGGCCCCCCCTCCAGCCTAACAATGGGTTGACTAGACGCGCCGGATTGATACACCTCCTAAAATATTCAGTTTAGAAAGTAGTTTTCTTTGGTACTCGGTTTTCGAGCAGGGAAGTAGACTCCGCAGCGCTTGGGCTGGCAACTGTGCCAGGGAGGCTCGGTTGACCCAGAGCCAATAATAGTATAGGAGATAAGCCGGATGTATGCGAATTTTAGACGTGCTAGGGTGAACCGTGTAGGGGTGTATGTAGGCGGAGGAGAAATGATCATCAAACGCTGTACATGGCACAACGACGTACTGCCCTTTGGTAGCTGGCGCAATTCCAATCGTCATTAATTGCGATTGTTGATCCATGAGCTTGACAACCTTGTTTGCCTTTACTCGACACCAGGAAACGACGTTGCAATCGCTCTTGAGTCCTGTTATCGTGCGACGGACCATGCTGGTTGCATGCACCGTTAAAATCTGCTGTGTCCCACACCATCGAAGGAACCAAATTCACCCGTATTGAGCGGTGCTTTTGCTATACCCAATTGATCCATGAATAGTACATTGTTGCCTAGCTGGTCACATCTTTCGGGTGTTAGGGGAGGTTCGTGCTGAAGGTAGCGGAGGCTCAGCTGTTCTGCGGTTGACTGTCGGACAGGTTCTTTTAAGGGTGGAACGGTGAATCGAGACATGCTTCCCGCCCATAACCAAGGGACGTTGGTGTATTCCGGTGGGAGACGGCCTGTGTGGGACCAGAAGGATTAATAGGATGTCGAATGTCGAATTTCTCATTGCTTGGACAGAGAGACGGGACACTGAGAAAGATCGAAGTGGGGAGTGGCGTATCATGGAGCTGTTGGAGTGAAAGTTTGCTTGGTCTTGTCCGTGGACGCCCAAGTCCAAATTTAAATTGCGTATGAGTCGGGCTGATATCGTGGGTGTCATCATTCCCACCGCACGATTCTTGGGGCCCCTTCGATGTCCTTCCCACCGCCAGACTCCTTGGCCTTCGATGAGTGTAAAGTGCCTGATACGCCCCTAGCCTGCTCGGTACTGCACCCCTCTGCCCCAATGTACGAACACCTTCCCCCCCAAGAGCTCTACCGCCGACGAAGCGCCGGGGGCTTTCTCGTTTCATCTTTCACGGGCAATGGGACACAAAACGGCCAGAATGCAGCGACAACGCCGCCATCTACCCCAGGTGTACTCTCGGAAACATCACCAAATGGATTGCCAGTCTGGGTCTGTCTTTCCAATCTCGATCCGGCCTTTGCTGACCGCTGGCCGCTGACCGCTGGTTGGTATTCCCGATTCCAGGATGTCCAGGCGGCTCATATGGCTCAAAACTCATCAGGGGAAATAATGTACTCCTTCCAGGCAAGCTCACCTGTCTTTGACGCTGCACAATTGCCAGCTGTCCCGAGCGAGCATCAGGTATGCTTTCGTTATCTGTTGGAATCGACCCCGTGGACTCTGCTCTCGGTTCAATAATAGAACGCAGTCTTTACACAGTCTGAGGAAACAGCCCGAAATTCCCACACCTGTATCTGTCCCAAAATGCTGATCACGACCTTCAGATCCAAAACATGAGCGACGTAACCCGAACTACCACCATTCTGCCCCAAAGGACCAACTTGACTATGGGAAATATGCAAACGGTGCGTTTACTTCCCTTCGCTCCCTCATCCCAAAAAGTGTCAATGCAATCCCTTGCACTCTTCGCTTGTCTGTTGACCACATTCGATCTCAACGTCTGTCTTCTGATACATTAATTCCGAATTGCTCTATTCAGCTCCACATGACCCTCATCTACCTGACGACACAGAAACCCATCAAACCAAGGGAGTCATGAAATCTCATGAAACGGAGATCGGATGCCTCAATAAATGGAACACCAGGAACACCTGCATAAATTGCAGGAAAAGGAATTGGAAGCTCTTCGCCCTATGCTCTATCGGCTTCATGCCAAATATATGCGAAATACAACGCGAAATGGCCCGCCTGTGGACAAAATATACCGCTCGCACGTCAGCCGCGCAAGAGGTTGCACAGGCGGAGGCCGCAGGCGTCCAGAAACGCGTTGCACTTCTAGAGCGAGAGAACAGCAAATCACAATCCTTCCTTGCTCCGATACGTCGACTCCCTACCGAATTATTGGCGGCAATACTTGTGATCGCCATCACATGCCATAGGCAGAAGCCATTTGATATGATATGCGTGTGTCAGACCTGGCGAGCCACTATTTCTGGAATGGCACGCATATGGTCCCATTTGACACTCCGGCCGTCAACGGCTCAGGAGTACGTCGACTTTGTGGTGGAGAGGACGAAACAGGTCTCCTTGGAAGTATTGATCGACTCCAATAAGATTAGCCACTCATCTCACGTTTACGTGGGAGAAGGGAAGCCCATACGTAGGAATGGCTTTGGCGTTGGAAACGATGCCACGGTGGAAAGCCGTGAATGTGGTTTCCTTTCCTGACGAAGCAGATTTTATCAGGGCAGCAGAAGCAGGGGAATCCGCGATGGATTTCGTCAGACCTTGAAGTCTTCAAAATTACTGGTCTTTGCGAGATAAGCGCGCAAGTCAGCCAGTTCCTCAACACCGTCACAAAAACGTCCACCGGAAAGCTTACACACGTCGAAATCGCGAGTCCGAATGTTATATGGTTCCTTTCCTCGCCTTGCTATTGCCCCTTCTTCAGTCGCCTCCTCAAGGTCGACGTGGGAGAAATGAACGACCTTCTCCCCTACTTCGAGAACCCAAAGCGTACCGACGCTATCGACCAACATACCCTCACGATATGGACCTCCCAATCGTCCGCACCCTCAACGGTTGAATATCAAAATCGTCCCTGTGCAATGGACGTCCAGGAGTACATTCCCAGTCTTGGAAGAGTGCACATTTGTTTGGCCGCACCACCCAGAAACCCTCCGTTTGTATGGGGGCCTGTGTGCACGCAGTTTACATATGACGATCACTTGATCCAGCCAATGTCCGACTTCCGTCTTCAGAAGCTCAACAAGATGGTTGTACGGAATGAGGCCTGGAATAAACCAAGGGGTAGCACACAGCTCGCTTCTGTTTGGGGCGAATTGGCGAACCCAAAGTGGCTGAGACCACGAGTGCTGCATCTGGATACCCAGTGCCGTGATCCGTATTTGACCAATGCGCTTCAGCTGCTCCCTGACCTCGAAAAATTGGTTTTGGGGCTCATGCGTCCGGATGGACTGGGCAAGAAGTTTTTCAGTAGCATGGTCGCGAGAAGGGTGAGGGTGCCACGTTCGGGGTTCTGGCTAAACCGGGGCACGTCATGGACCGGGCTGCTTCTGAGTCCAAGCGGGGTTTCGGCTAGGGTGTCGAGTAGAGACCAAGATCGGCTGGGGTTCGACCTAGCGCGATCCGGGTTTTTTTGTACAACAACTAGAGTACACGTGTATTCCGTGACAAAACATATCAGATTACATTCACATGATCCGTGAAATATCGGAGATCACGCCGTTGCTGGAGAAAATCATCCAGTCACGCGAGAAGACAGGTTCCACTAAAACATGTCAAGTTTTGACCAACCAAGGATACACCTGAAGAATACGTAGGACGACTGGGTCGAAGGTTTCCCACTCCTTAGTGTCCAGCACTGACTTGGTGGGCGTGCAACATACTTTGACTTGCAAAACGATGTTCACTGTCAATCAATGAGACATCAAGTTGACCAGATATAAGAGCTGGGACTCACCACTCGCCATTGAGTGCATGGCATCGGTAAGGCTCGTGCTGAAAGTGCACAGCCCTCTGATGCACGATCGCGACCTCGAGGTCCCCTTCTACAGTGTGACCGCATTCCCAGCAGACGAATGTTCCCATGTCGAGGTGGTCGAAAAAAGCTGTGTATATGGACTGGCCCTTCAGTCCGTAGTCGTCGATGATTGAGGGGTAGCTCATCAGTGCGTCTCCTACAATCGGCTCAAGGAGTTGAAGACGGAGAAAGTCGGATCCCAAAATCCAAATGGTGTTGTTTAGGAGATCGGCTTTTCGCTTGAACGACTCAGGAGAGGGAGGGGGTGACGAAATAGGGGTCGACGAAATATGTCCTTCGGAGCCTGGTGCGTCACCATTGGAGATGCGATCGGCAGCAGTCGTTACTCTATGACGAAGGTTACTGGTACTGGTACTAATGGATCCGGTTGCGGTGCTATTGAAGGGGGCGCCGCCCGATCCAGCGGGCTGGCGAGTTGCGCCCGCCTCACGTGTTTGAGGACTCAACATCTCGGCGGTCGGTAGAGCCGCATCTGTTTGGCGTGTATTGTAAGCACCCATGATTATAAGCCAGACATCCTGCGGGGCGAATGAGGTACTTTTCAGTTTTTGATGCAAGGCTACACACGGTCATTCGCTGGACCCTCTGCTTCACGTCCTCGAGTTCTTCTAAGAGCCGCAAACAGGGGTCGGCCCGAAAGAAAGCAGAGAACCTAAACCATAGACTGGCTTCGGTATGGGACAGGATATACAAACGCCTAAGGGCGTAAGAGAGACGATGTACAGGGTGTGCGAACGGAAAGCTTTCTCTCACCGCTCTTGGCCAAGAATGCTATTGTAAAACGCTTGACTGATCGCACCATCAAGGTCGGAGTTGAGGCCTTTCAAAGATCGTATTTCATCTTGGATGCTTTGAATTCTCCCTCTGAAAGCGTCACGGAGATGGTACACCTAGTGGAAATTCTGGTAAGGACGGTGTAGTTGTGTGAACAGTACCACATCGCCTACATAATATACCCTACTCCAGCATAAGATCAGAATTGTGATGATGCCTACGATCGTCCAAAGGCCTAAATTGCTTGAGATCTCGGAGATCCAGTCGAGCATGTTACGGGCCATTCGTTGTTTATTGGAGAGAGCGGAGTTCAAGGTGCTCTACCTCATACCCCAGTTATATAGGCGATGAGGTCTGGTGGCCTCCTCGAGGCAGGTGTATTCGATGAGTTTCATTACCCGATCCCGCTTGCATCCCGATCGGCCGCTGGGTGGGCAGACGGGAGGATAATCGGACCGGGTCGAGAGAGAGGGGCCTATTGGACACCACGTTGGGACTTGAGCACCCTGTGACTTGAGCACCCCGTGGCTAGTCGGAGAAGTACAGGGACCTCGACGGTCGCAGGGGCGTTAGAGTGTGAGGAAGACCTCCACCGAAGGCCAAGAATGCATTCGGTGACATTCTCCTAGCAAAGAGAAAGGTTTGGCGGGTCACTCTCCTTACGGACTACGAAGGCACCTCGTATTTCAAAGAAGGAGGCCTTAGGTTACACTGATCACTTGGGTGAACCGTTCGGGTTATCCTCAAGGCAATAACAGCCGGTATGATCTGTATGGTGATTGCAATGCGACTGCCTCGTCAAGTTCTGCCGGTCTTCAAGATCGGAATTGGTGCTGTTTCGCCGCAGTTGGAACACCTGGCTAACATTTTGCAATAAGCAGCATGGCGTGCCAGCCTATCTCCGCCTTGACAACGCTTGTGGGTGCTGCTGATGAATCGGCCCGGTCAACCAGCCTTTGTCCACGCTATCACTTGAAAGATGATTAGCGATACGGTGCTTCGTGTTCCAACGAGCTCAATTGCGGGGAAATTTGCCACACGTGTTTGAGAGGTCAGGGTCGGGCAAGGTATTGCTTTGTGGTGGACCAAAGCAGACCCATGGGGTATTTGAGTGGGGGCTGTAAAATGAACACGCAAATTTACGGTGATGTGGCATACGGGTTCATTACTTCAGCACATTAAGCTGTCAAACTTCCGCGCGGGGATCAGTCTCAGTAGTTAAATCATACAACGCGGGAAGCACGTAATGCTATAGATAGGCGGCCTTGCTCCTTGGGCGGGTGTTAAAGACTGGTTTACCAGGAGGTTGGACCAGTGAACCCCGCGAATATGTGGAGAGCGATACAGGGAGCAATGCCCTATCTCTCTTGAGCGTGCAGTTATAAACACAAAGACTAATAAACCCCGGCTGTCCTGGCGTACGCCAGGGTCCCAAGTCGGACGATTCGACCAGTTAAAAAACCACACGCAATCAGTGGCGGCCGTTACGCGATCGATGTGGTGTCCACAAGGCCGCAAGGGTCTGGCTTCTGTGGCGAGTATGCACATTGTCGTGCCCGAGATCATGGCAGGCTTTCTCCTCCCGGGCTGTTCCAGGTGATCTTGACTGTAGCCGGCGGAGAGAGATTCGGAGGGCTCCACAAAATCAGGGGCACTACTTCAGGGAACGAATCTTGAGCTCTTCGGCCTAACAAATTCCGCTTCCCGTGTCACAAACGCCCCCCCCCCTCCAGCCTAACAACGGGTTGACCAGACGCGCCGGATTGATTCACCTTCTAGAATATCCAGTTTAGAAGGCAGTTTCGTTGGTACTCGGTTTTCGAGCGGGGGAACAGACTCCGCAGAGCTTGGGCTGGCCCCTGTTCCAGGGAAGGTTCGGTTGACCCGGAGATAACCCGGATGTATGCGAGTTTTAGACGTTCTGGGGTGGACCGTGTAGAGGTGTATGTAGGCGGGGGAGAAACGATTATCAAACGATGTACATGGTACAACGACGCCGTTGGCAGCTGGCGCAATTCCAACCGTCGTTCAATTGCGACTGTTGATCCTTGACGAGTTTGCAACTGCTCTTGAATCCTATTGTCCTACGACTACGATGGACCATGCTGGTCGCATGCATGCACCGTTAAAATCAGAACATACACTGTGGTGTCCTGCACTATCAAAGGAAATAGAACATTTCCAAGTTTACCCGTACTGAGAGGTGTTGTTGCGGTGGGCGGACGGTGTGGGACCAAAAGAACGGAACGTGGGGGGGGTGCGAATTTCTCATCGCGCTTGGACAGAGGAGAGACGGCCGGTACATTACGAAGCGGGGAGTGCCGTATCATGGAGTTGATGGAGTGAAAGCGTGCTTGGACTTGTCTGTGGACCACCAGTCAACGAGTCGGGCTAACGTCGTGGGTGTCATTATTCCCACCGCCAGACTCCTCGATGGCATTAAAGGCCCTGATACGACCCCTGGCCTGCTCGGTACTGCATTCCTCTGCCCCAATGTACGAACACCTTTCCCCCCAAGAGCTCTACCAAGCCGCCGACGACGCGCCGGGGGGCTTTCTCGTTACATCTCCCACTGGCGATGCGACGCAGAATGGCCAGAATGGGGCGACAGCGCCACCATCTACCCTGGGTGTCTCTCGGAAACATCACTAAATGGATTGCCAGTCTGTCTTTCCGATCTCGATCTGGCCTTTGCTGACCGCTGACCGCTGGTCGCTGACTGGTATTCCCATTTCCAGGATGTTCAGACGGCTCATATGGCTCAAAACTCATCGGGGGGAACAATGTACTCCTTCCAGTCAAGCTCACCTGTCTTTGACGCTGCACAATTGCCAGCTGTCCCGAGCGAGCACCAGGTATGCTTTCGTTATCTGTCAGAATCGACCCCGTGGACTCTGCTTTCGGTTCAATGTGAAATAGTAGACATTGGTCTGCATAGTCCGAGGAAAACAGCCCGAAACCCCCACAACTGTATTTTTGGTCCCAAAATGCTGATCATGACCTTTAGATCCAAAACATGAGCGATGTAACCCTGCTGCCTGGTTCTCCCGCCCAAATTACCACCAAAGGACGGACTTGACTATGGGAAATATGCCAACGGTGCGTTTACTTCCCTTCACTCCCTCATCCCAAAACGCGTCAATCCAATCCCTTGCACTCTTCGCTTGTCCGTTGCCCGCATTCGATCTCAACCTCTGTCTTCTGATAGATTATCACCGAATTGCTCTATTCACCGCCACATGACCCCCATCTACCTGACGACACAGAAGCCCATCAAACCAAGGAAGTCATGAAATCTCGTGAAACGGAGATCGCATGCCTCAATCAATGGATATCGGAATGCCAGGAACACCTGCGTAAATTGCAAGAAAAAATTTTGGAGATTCTTTGCCCTATGCTCGACCAGCCTCACTCCAGTATATGCGAAATACAACGTGAAATGGCCTGCCTGGACAGAATATACCGCTCACATGTCAGCCACTCAAGAGGTTGCACAGGGAGAGGTCGCAAACCTCCAGAAACGCGTTGCATCTCTAGAGCGAGAGAGAAGCAAACCACAATCCTTTCTTGCTCCGATACGTCGACTCCCTACTGAGTTGTTGGCGGAAATATTGTGACTGCCATGGGCAGAAACCCTTGATATGATACGCGTATGTCGGTCTTGGCGTTCCAATATTTTGGAATGGCACGCATATGGTCCCGTTCGACACTCCGGCCCTCAACGGCCCAGGAGTACGTCGAATTTGTGGTGGAGAGGACAAAACAGGTCTTCTTGGAAGTGACGATCAACCCCAATAAGACTAGCCACGCAGCCCACAGTCCCACAGTCATGTGGGAGAAGAGAAGCCGTACATAGGAATAGCCTTGGCTTTGGAAACGATTCCACGGTGGAAAGCCGTGAATCTGGTTGCCTTTCCCCGCAAAGCAGATTTTATCAGGGCAGCAGAGGAAGGGGAAACCACGACGAATTTCGTCAGACCTCTGGAGACGCTTGAAGTCTTCAGAATTACTGGTCTTTGCGAGACGAGCGCGCCATTCAGCCAGTTCCTCGACACCGTCACAAAACCTCCACTGAAAAGCTCACACACGTCGAAATCGCGAGCCTGAATGTCATATGGTTCCTGTCCTCCCCTTGCTATCGCCCCTTCTTCAGTCGCCTCCGACACTTCAAGGTCGACGTGAGGGAAATGAAGGACCCAGCAGACATTCTCCCCTTCTTCGAGAACCTGGAGGTGCTCGAAGCGTACCGACTCCATCGACCAGCATACCCTCACGATATGGACCTCCCAATCGTCCGCATCCTCAAATGGTTGAATATCAAGATCGTCCCTGTGCAACGGATGTCCGGGCTACCTTCCCAGTCTTGGAAGATTGCACATTTGTTTGGTCGCACCACCCAGAAACCCTCCGTTTGTATGGGGGCGTCGATCTGCCTGCGTGCACGCAGTTTACATATGACGACCACTCGATGGAGCCAATGTCCGACTTCCGTCTTCCGAAGCTCAACAAGATTGTTGTACGGAATGAGGCATGGAATAAACCAAGGGGTAGCGCAGAGCTCGCTTCTGTTTGGGGCGAATCGGCGAACCCAAAGTGGCTGAGACCGCGAGTGCTGCACCTGGACACGCAGTGCCATGATCAGCATTTGACCAATGCGCTCTAGCTACTCCCTGGCCTCGAGGAATTAGTTTTGGGACTCGTGCGTCCTGGTGGACTGGGCAAGAAGTTTTTCAATAGCATGGTCGCGAGAAGGGTGAAGGGTGTCACGTTCGGGGTTCTGGCTAAGCCAGGGCACGTCGTGGACCGGGCTTCTTCTGAGTTCAAGCGGGGTTTCGGTTAGGGTGTCGAGTAGAGACCAAGATATATCGGCTGGGGTTCCTTATACAACAACTAGAGTACACGTGTATGCCATGACAAGACATGAATATATATATCAGATTACATTACCATGATCGATGTGGCAGTCTGAAATATCGGCGATCATTACCAAGGGCGCGTCGTCATCATCACCTTCAGGTCCTAGCTCCGGCTCAGCACAGCCAAATGGAGCATCCAGCGGCCCCTTGGTTGCTCCCCTGGACCGAAACTGAAAGTTTTTGGTATGCGCTATTGTAGGGAAAAGGAGAAGGGCGAGATCACGCCGTTGCTGGAGAAAATCATCCAGTCATTACGCGAGAAGACAGGTTCCATTATAACACGTCAGGTTTTGGCCAACCAAGGATACACCTGAAGAAGACGAGAAGAAGCTAGTACCGCTTCGCATCCATTCAAGCGTTGTGGGTAGTACAGTGCCATACTCGGACCAACCTGGCCCTTACGTACACCCAGGGAGGACATCGCGCAGCAGAGTATATGCGACTTCGAGTATCCTTATTCATTGCGCCCTGCCCAGACCAAAAGGATGCCCCATTCCTCGAGGAGCGTTCGACATATACACTCTGCGGGACGTACCACCTGAGTGAACCAGACCCTACATACAAAAAGTACTCTCGGGTAATCCTTCCAACTGATTCCTCATTCAGACCTGGGTACCCAAAAGGACGCTGGTATTATATTAGGAGGGGGTGGAGTACAATATGGTCGCAATCCTTTCAGACCGACGGACTGTTGAGTACCATGGCTTAGATCTATGGACACGATGGCTTTTCCTTGCCGCTATTGATGACCCACCACGTTCTCGACTGGGAACCCAGTTGTATAATATTTTCAAACAAACTCCGTATCATACTAGAAGTCCAGGATCAATACCACCCCTGCCATTCGACCCTGACCATGAACCACTGCTCATATTGTACCCCGTGGTTCGATTGGCTGCAACGAATCGCCTCAGGAAATGACATTTCTGGACCTGTTCACATGATTTAAACTAGTACCCTGTTGTACACCTATTCTGCTAATAGTACTGATGCGTATTCGTGAGTCAGGATCGACATGGCACGAGTGAACATGAACAGAAGGCGGAAAATATCTGCCATGGAACGTCAATAGGACCATACGGTAACGCAGTGTACCAAACTTTCTAAGAGAAAAGAGTTCGGAGGTTCCAAGACGCAACTACGAATCAATAAGATGGAAAGAGAAGACAAGGATTGTCCAAAGTGATGAGGCATAGGAGCAGAGAGGAAAATGTCAAGATATGCGAGAAAGGTTAGATGACTGGTGACACTGGGACTACGGAATGGGTACATAAATAGACAGGAAGGTCGGGCGCAGCCAGGAGTGTTACCATTTCATTGGAAACCCGAACCAATACAGGGAACACGTCAGCCGCATTCATAAGAACACCGCCGGTGCATGTGGCTTTAATGTGGTTTGTTGTGCAGCTTCCCTTGGCGCGATCGTATCAGGAGCTGGAGTGTTGATGGTGGGTGGGACCCAGTCCTAGCGATCGGAGTGGTACTACGCTAGTAGGCGCGCAAGCAGGAAAGGGACACGTCAGGAGAGAGGGACGGAGGTATTGGCTTTGACCTGCCTGGGCCTTGAGGTTCCAGAGGGGTGAGCTGTGGTTAGCTGCTAACACCGTTCCTGTGTGGGTGTTGAAAGGGTACATGTATATATTAGTCTCTTTGGAGCAGGCTTGCAGATGACCATGACTCACCTTTCCCCTTCCTGTTGGATCACCTAGGGCTATCAGCCTTTGCACATAGGATACCCCTTCCTCCCCACGGGTGATGATGATGGGGTCAATGACTGCCGGTAAGGGGCTCGGCCTTCCTCTCCCCACTTGTTGTCGGAGACAGCCAGAGAGTGTAAGAAGTTTGCTTAGGATAAGAAATGAAGTGTGACACACGCTTGATAATCCACAGTAGGTAGTGATGGATATTTTACTCCTTTCAGCAAACAGGCCAGCTCCGCTACTGCAGGACTGAGTGGGTGGTCAATGGGGATTTGTAGAGAGGAGTGACTTGCTTGTGGAGACAAAGGGCCCGATAGTGTCGAGCCCGGTGGTTTGCTCACAAGGCCATGGACCATGACTCGATGTAAGTAACATAGTTCCCTTCACTTGATGACTCGATCCTAGTGGGAGAATAGAACGGTAGAGATAGGTTCAATAGCATCGAGGAGGATGTAGTATTCAGGCCGTCCATCCGCACGAGGTGGTGGCTGGGAGGTAAAGGTGAAGGAAGGCACCAGTGAGAAGGCCGAAGGAACCAAGGAACCAACGGCGTGATAGTAGCAAATTGGGCGTAATAACAAACACTCTGCTAGTGTCCATCTCTTGGGTCCTATTCCGCAGCCATTGCGCACGAACCTCTACATCTATTTTTGAGGAGTGAGCACCTGTATATATTCAGCTCATACCTACTCGGCATATGACCAATTGTATCCTGTATTCGGCGTGTTGACACCACAACCAGACTTGAATGGCGACGGGCGATGCCTCGAATTACTAAATCGGATCAGGTTAAAGACCACCCTGGGCAGGAATTGGTCATTGAAGGAGCTTAGCAAGTCTTGGACTTACCAGTTCCCTTTCCGTGCTTCCGAAGTCCCATGCATTGAGATCCGCGATTCATAACCAGACTAAGCTTTTGTTCCAAGTCAAAAGGATACGAATGGATTGGTGACATGGTGACGTATCAAGTGCCAATCCAACGAATATTTGGACGACGCACGAAGGAGCTAGGCGCCTCAGCAGCTCATCCAGAGCGATGATCGTACTAAACCAATCATAGCGGTTTGGTTACTTTCGTGCATGCGTAGGAGAAACGACAGGATCGTGGTTGAGGGTACCAACTTCCCTGCCTTGCGAGGAACGCGAACCTCGGTCCTT
>Ga0307515_10010907_pt1 | contig 17337 bp, 13 predicted proteins | sample 17_EM_MG_FD_194513 | JGI IMG/M metagenome (GOLD analysis project Ga0307515, IMG submission 194513) | Populus trichocarpa ectomycorrhiza microbial communities from riparian zone in the Pacific Northwest, United States - 17_EM | ecosystem: Host-associated > Plants > Roots > Unclassified | place...
TCCTCTAGGCAGCTGTCCAATCTTCTCTCAAGGTCTCATCTTTCCCTCACACGTTCACAAGGCACTCTCTACTGGTTTGGTTTAGGTTTCTGCTGTGAAAGAGGAAGGGAAGAACGACATGCAGCTGTTGTTTTGGGAAGAGGATGGATCATCCTATCTCTCTCCTCCTTGTATTTATACTCCCCATGAAATGAGGTGGGTTGTTTGGGGGTTGGTTTAGATTTGTCCTTATCCTTGTTTTGGTTTATCTAAAACCGGCTTTACCCCTCCCTCCCAGCTCCTTAAGTTAATTAATTTTTTTTAAAAAAAAAACAGAAACTGCGTCGCTGCCGATGCAGAAATCGGCAGCGAAAACTGCGTCGCTGCCGATCATGAAATCGGTAGCGAAAACTGAGTCATCAATTCATATACATATATATACATATATTTTCTCTTGGGTGTTTACATACTAACTATGAAATAAAAAAGAAAAACTAAAGAAGAACACTTTTATCAATGATTTCAAGTTCAAATTGAAGAGTTCTTACCAAGTTTTTCTTCAATTGTTCTTTCTTTTCATCACTCATACTTGTCCCTCAAGCTTCTCTCGTCCAACCAAGTTTCTTAATTTTTGTCTAAATGTGTTTCTCCCCTCACAAACCTATTTGCAAGCTTCAATCTCACAATTTTGGAAGGATTTATCAAATGATTTTTTGAAGAGAGCCAATAGAGAAGCCTCCTCCTCTCTTTCTAATTGTTGTTCTGGCATGAACAATAGCAACTACAATAGTATTTTAGGTTTTTCTAGGTCAATTACTATTATACCCCTACTTACCTATCATTCTAGTTTATTGCACTAACCCGATACTGTGTCTTTATTTTCAGGACCTTGTTGAACTCTGAGAGATCCCAAATTTTAACCCAAGGTAAAATAGTATGTCTTAAGAGCCCTCGTAAACTTTCATTATGATCCAATGGTCAGATTGGGAGATACATTCAATATTGTAAAATTGAACAATTGGTAATTTTACACCAAAATCCGAATTTCGCATACCATATAATTTACTTAAATTATCTTGGGTCTTAGACTGCTTTTGATATTTTTATTCATAATTATCATAAAAGATTCCTCAGAGTTTCTTACCATTTTCAGTCTCAATAACGTGATTGTGCGTGGGGATTATACCAAAATTTAACATTTCTTGTGCAAAGGGTCATGCGTTGATTTATTTGACATTTCCTTCTATTTTACGCATAATATCACCCAAATTACAAAATTTCATCCTTCAAATTATCATGTTTTTTACCTGGTTAGGGAATTTTCATGATTTATCATTAGTTAATATTTCTCATACTATTTTATTACTTGATCTTCTCTAAATTTTAACTTAATCTCCTGGAAATCTTCATCCTAATTTATAAGATTTTTTTCTTCTTTATCATTTTTCAATTAATAGTTACTCTATTTAACCTAGATTTATCTTTTTTCTTATTAGGGGGGTTTACAAAGACTTTGTGTGATGCAGGAGAGGCATCGGCTGTAAGACCCTAGGCAAGTAGGACATGACCAGTGAGAGGAACATGTAGGTGTTTGTCACCTCATCCTCTTTAATTTACAACAATTTATGTAAGTTTTTATTTTTAGAATTAAGATAATGAATTGTATATATGCGTGTGATGGATTGATAAAGACGGATGAAGTCTTGATGTGGTGATTATATTTTGACAAGTGTTGTATGTATGAAACTGACCACATGAGTGAGGCTTAGATTGATAAGTTGTTTATTTTTGTAATTTTGGAGTTGTTATATGTAAAGCCAACCACATGAGTAGGGCTTAGTTGAGAAACTTGAATTGAGAAAACATGTACACATAAGTTGTGTAACAACCCTGATTTTTTACATTTTTTTTCATGATACATTGGAAATTTTCAGATAATTTGTGTTTTTATACAGGTTTCACCAGAATTTCTATTAAAATTTCAGTAGAGTCTCCCCTATACTGGGAGGTCCCAAGTTATCGACAAAATCATATTACACTTCTAATTTTTTTTCACAATCCGATCCAATCATCCTAGATCTCAACCCAACTCATCATCATCATTATCATCAACACAACACATCTTATTCAATAACATCATATAATGTAATTCAAGTGAAGGATTCAATTTCAACTATAAACATGCATGGTTAAATAGGTTCTTAGAGTTAGAAACATTAGATTAAAGTCATACATCCAAATTTATGAATTAATATTACATTTCAAGTTTTAGGAGATAAGTCTTTTAATTTACAAATAATTACATGGTCAAAAGCAAAAGGTAAATAAACCAATATCACTCCTGACACGACCCTGATGGACCTGAAAATAGAAATTTAGGTGTACATATAAATATAAAAAGGTAGTAACAAATAATAACAATGATAGGTAATAATCTCCATGGAATTTCTTTTGATATATAAAATTAGGCATAGACCTCTTTTAAAACATACATTTTCCATCTATTACCAATATCCATCTAGTATCCTATCCCATTTTCCGAGAATAAATTCATCTTGGAAATATCAACACAACTCAATGGTTTCAAACACCATCTTCTTATTAATCAATTCTCACTAAATACCAAGATATTCCTCTCTTGGTATCATTATCTTATCTTATTTTTTTGGAATAACTAATCAATACTTTCCCTCTTATTTTTGGAAGGTAATTGCTGATACTAATGAATCTCATTAGTATCATTAGTCTCCCAATATTGGGTTAGACTAATCAATTCCATTCATGTGTCAATGATATCAATACAACTAACTAGTATCATTAACTATTCATTCTCTAGAATAGTTAATCAATTATTATCCATATCTGATTTACCTTCAAAGTTATCGATGTCAAGAACCCTTAACATCATTAGCCTCCTCACCCGGAGTAGCTAATCACACCAGAAATGGTTGCCGATACCAATGTGACCCATTGATATCATTAACTATTCTCAACTCAAAATAGTTAATCAACTTATCTTTTTAACTTAACCAGGAGCAACCATGTCGATATTAGTAATCTCTACTAACATCATTAGTCACCCAATTGCTCGGGATTGACTAATCAATTTAAGGAATACTGGCACCGATGGAACTTCATCGAAACCATTAGCTATCCAAACCTGGATAGCTAATCAATGTCATCTGATACACCGGTACCAATGGAACCCCATTGATACCATTAGCTATCCAAACCCGGATAGCTAATCAATATCATCTGAATCTTCCATTCGTACTGATCCCCTTTCATTTTTCTTATTACATTGCAACCACGGTTGCCAAGTATCATTTGCACACAACTTTAATTATCGACACTACGGTCACTAAACATCATTCATATACTTGGTCACCCTCATCACAGTGCCAAGTATCAATTTATGCCCTTAGCCACCCTCATCATAGTGCTAAGTATCATTGTAATGTATCCTTAGCCACCGACACTATGGTGACCAATTATCTATCATTTTTCCTCCAATCTCCAAGTCATTGTGTATACCCAATCTATACTGAGGTATGTAAGATAATCATGTCTATTCCAAAGTTATCATGGCTAATTCGATACATAATTAATTTAATACGTAACAATGTACACAAGGTACTTATATTCGTTCAAACATTATCCTAACTAATGGAGGTATATTGTTATATGCAAGGTACTCTTATCCATTCCAATAATATCATCACAAGTTTGATATATATCAATGTACGTAAGGTACTCATATCCATGTCAATTATATCATAACTAGTTGATACATATCAATATATGCAATGTACTCATATTCATTCCAATATTTATCGAAGCAATAAAATAATAAATTCTAAAATTTATTAATAAGTTTACACAAATTAAAAAGATAAGGTGCGATGCACCTACCTGGAGTATATGCACGTGCTGTCACTCCATGCAATTGTCCAGTCCCCACAGCCCCTCTTGTACCACCAGGGATTCAGTTTTTATCAACAATACAACCAACATCACAAATTCATTTAATTCTCATTCAACTAGTATTCTCAAACCAATCACAAGGAATTTCCTTAGAATCTCATATTCTTACCCACTTTCATGTTCATATTCATTCTTGTAATTTTGTTATTAAAATCATCACTCAACAACAATTCTAAGCAAAGATTAAAAATTATCTAATTTTGATCGATTTAATTTAACCAACCCAGAACATTATCTAGTGTTTTAATCATAACTAAAGTTGTAAAACTCAGTTTTGGGTGTGATTTGTCTTTATGAAAGGTTAAAACATAGAAATACAACTTTCATAAAGAAATCAACTCCAAATTATTTTATTTTAAGGCTTAGAATTAACAATCAATATAGTCCCTCCTTTAGCTAAAATTTTGGACACTAAGGATTTTCATCCCTTGAAAACCCTTTTCAACTTCCAACTTATTTTCATGCATAAACAACATTATCCAAGGTCATTTGGCATCATTAAATCACAAATTTAAACCAATTCTAAAACAAAACATTCAAACAATTTCCCTACCTCTACAATATAGCAAGGTTCGTCCAAAATTGAAAAACTCATCCCTTTGGAATTTCACCTAAATTTTCTTTACACACACTGCATACGTTACCATCCTTGTTTAGCATTATTAATATAACAAAACAATGAACCATTCATTTTCTTTCACTTTCTCCTCGGGCAATTAAACATATACGACAAACCTTAACAATTAATATTCTTACATCATTATCACAACAACAATTTCACACTACTAGTTGAGATCCATGATAATCTTCATTAACTAATCAATTTGCCAAAAATATACTTATGACCAGCCTTAAATATGTTTTATTTTCCAAATTTTTTTCATTTCAATTTCTTCATGGTTCCACCTCATTCATATCCACACAACTAACAAGTTAGCCTTTTATTCAATTAACAGGTTTATATAGCAATGTTCCTTCCTATTTTTACACCATAATCATTCTTCCTTCATATAAAGAATACACAATTAATCTATAATAATATTAATAGCAAGAACATATTTTACCACTACATCTTCCATAAACTCTAACACCTATACAATTCTAATTTCATCAAAACATGTATTTAATCAAGTTTTCTAGATTTTGCCAAAACTAGCAATAGATTTAAAAAGCAATAAGTCATCCACCTTAGATTTTATTTTGAACCCAACGGTCAACATATAGAGCTTAAAGTCTTACACAATATATCTTAAAATCGGAATGATCCAACAATTAAATCTCTCTAGATTGGAATAAAATCGAGGTAACCTGAATATTGATGAGCTACTGTTCAACATGAACACCACCTTACCCGAGAGTGTGTTTTCGATCTCCACCGTCCAGAATGAAGAAAACATCTCAGCGCACCACATATACAAACATAGACATGATCCAACGGTGGAAAAGAGAGGAATCAATCGGCGATCAAAACTGCCCTGCAAGTGTATTTCCTTTTGTTTTTCAAGAAATTTCCGATGATGATTTCTATCAAACGGATTGTGTTCTTTCAAATCCCTCTGGCAGTTAGTATAGGTGTGTGAGAAGAAAAATATATCCAAATATTAGCACGATCCAATGGTGGCTGCTAGAGATATGTCCATCAGAGCATTATTGCCTTCTTTGGGTTGAGTCTTTCAAATTCTGCACTTCTCTCTCTAGCTGAATTTTCTCTATCGTCTCTCACTTTTCTTTTAGACTGGTTGGACTCTTTGTTGTTTCAAAGGCATATTTTCCATTAATTTCAATATTGTCCCTCATTTATGCCTTTATGTATTTTTTTTTTAATTTTTCACATAAACTATCTGGTTTGTTTATGCTTAAATCATGATTCCTTACTGAACTCCGATTGAGATAAGATCCTTAAACAAGGTAGGAAAACATATTAATAGACTTCATGCAAAATTTCATCTCGATCTGATGATTGGATTGAGAGCTTCGCTTTTCGTTAACAATCCAAATTTTCTTGTTCAATATTCACATAAAATTATATCAATTATCCTTTTAAACCTTTAAGGTCATTTTATTATTTTGGAATATATTCATTTGAAAATTTCCACATTTATTTATTTATCGGGCTTATTATCATTTCAAAGTAACGTCACTGATTTTTAATCAGGGCTTGCACCTTCAGTCCTGCTCTTTTCATTGCACTATCATTTATTATAATTTATTCTTTATTACCTCACTTATTTCTTAGAAATATTTTATCGTTTTTCTCATTATTTTATCCATCAAAACGCGTTATTAGTTTCTCTGTTGTTATGAATTCTAAACCAAAATTCATTTTATGGAGGTCATCACCTCCATTATATATCATTATTTGTCTATTATTTCTTATCTCAGTTTCCATCACTCATCGAGATCTTATCACTTTCAGTCTTACGTTTACATGGGAGTTTACGTATCCAAATATTTAAATTATAAACTTCCAATGTTTCATAAGTTGTGTGCATGATAACCTGCCACATGTGTGGGGTTATGGCTAAGGTTGTCGCACGTATGCGGCGTCGCGATGAATATTCCACTCTCAGGTTTGTATCTAGCAAATATGAAATATAGGGAGACAAGGAATTCTTGTCTTTTATTTGTGAAAAGCAGGAATGAGAGTCGCCACCTAGTATTTTGGTCACTAGGAACCCTAACTGGTCTTAGAGATCGGATACGAGGATTGGTTGCGTAAAATGAAGGTATTAGCACCCCAAATACGTCCTACCTAAGGTGAGCTGCATTGTTTAATTGTCTGATAAAAAACTAAGGTCTTGTCGTGTTTTTTAACTGTTGGTCTATCTAAAGCTTAAGAAAAGTCTTTCTCCGTAAGAAGATTCTTATCTTATCGGGTAAAAGTCTATCCGTTCTAATATCTATATAAAAGAAACTACCTTTTCAAAATCAAGAATACGTTTTACGTATAAATTCATAATCTCATATACTAAAAGAAAATAAAATATTTTTTTGGAATTTTTGAAATATTTGTCTAGTTCTCATGGCTCTAATACATTTGTTATTAAAGCCAAAATGCATGCTAAAACATATTTTTTAATTTTTATGTTTTCTGTATAAAAAATGATATGATTTTTTTTTCTTTGAGAGACTTGACAGTGTACATGAAAACAAAAAAAAATTTATAAATTTTTTCGCAATGTTTTGACGAAAATCGGATATTTTAATACCAGATTTGTATCTTTATGGTATAAAAATACATACCAATATTAAGCAAAATTGATAAAAACAAAATGTGGGAAAATCACAATTTTTTGAAAGGATTTTTAAAATTTTTTGAATTTGTTTTAATATATAATATTAAATATTATAATATATATTACATAATATCATAAAATATGTGGGCTAGGCCGGACTCAGCCCAAAAGGGCTGGGCCGATCTCGGCCCAACAATCCTTTCTGCTTCTTTGGTTTGGGCCTGTCCCAGCCCAGACATCAGGGCTAGACCAGAACTGTCCCGACCCAGAAAAGGAAGGGGAGGAATTATTTTCCCCTTCTTGTCCTCCTGTATGCAGAAGGATATTCTTTTTGCATGTAGGAGGAGATGAAGATGAAGGAGACGCCGGAGGGGAAAGAAAAGTTACTTGGCGTGGAGGAGGAGGTGCCCTTGCTGGTCTGGCTGAGGACGCCGGCTTCGCTGATGATGCTGCTGTGGCAGCTGGTGGTAGAGAAAGATAGAGAAGGAGAGTGAAGATGGCAGACCTTTAGGGAGGCTGGTTTTTTTGCTGTCTTTGGACCCAAATTTCTCTGCCTCTGGAGCATGAAAATCAAACCTATTTATAGGCGGTGGAAGAGGGACACTTTGTCTTTTCTAGTGCAAAATATTGGCCTTGGTTTGACCCGGAAGCATCCCAACCATTGGTTCAAAGTAGCAATGATGAACTGTCAGTTTTGTGGAGGAAATGGCCGGTTGTGTTGACCACTTTGGGGCGGTGCCACCGCCTCTGAAGCCTTGATAAGCCTGAACGGTTTATTCTAGCGTGTAGTCAGGTGTCAGGGGATCGTTTTCGTGCAAGTTTCATCTAATTTGGGGAAGAAACGAGGCGTCAAATGCCTTGGGAAGGAGGCCCCTCGGGCAGCCTCTCTGGAGAAGATGATGAATAATATTTTTCTCCCAATTACTCTTTAGTCATTTAATTTGTGATTTATCTCTAATTACACTCCTGATTGATCTCAAACTTTCAATTTTGTTCAATTTCACCCCTGATGAACTTCAATTCAAACCCCGGATTTCAGCGCCTTTTCAACTTTGGTCCTTGGTTTTGAATTTATTTAATCAAGTCCCCAATTGGTCATTAAACTTCAATATTTATGCAATTAAGCCCCTGATTTGACCAAATCAACTCTTCAAAATTGTAATTGACCCCTGAACTTTAATTTCTTCTAATTAAAGCCCAAATTGACTTAAAAAATCATTTTTTATTGAAATCAAACCCTTTATAAATTCAATTAAACCTCCAATAAAATTTAATTGAGTCCATAAACATCTGATTTTAGACATTTCTTCCTCAAATTAAATTTTTCTTTGTCAACAGGGCTCTCATCAGCCAACGATATACCGTCAAATTTCAATCTTTGAAAAATAACCTCATTGACCAATTTCTAGCCATTTTCTAGGTGCTCCAACATCCTCTTCTCACTGTTATTATTTTTTTTGGATTTTTTTGTTTTTATTCAGAATATATTTTTTTAATTTTTGGAAGAGGAAAAATGAATTTAGGGAATAACCCAAAAATGGGTTATGACAGTTGCCTCCCTCTTTACAATGCTTACGATAGAAAGTCTCGTAAGAGATTTTAGATGGTAAGCTTTGTAAAGAAGAAAAAGGAAAAGATAACGGACTCACCATATGATGAATTGTTTTTAAAGCATTTAAGAGCTAGAAAGTGCACTCGAATGGTTGAAAGGTTTTTTTTTTTGTGAAATTCAAAGATTTTTGAAATGGTCAAATTGTAATGGGTGACCAACCCGAGTTGAAAAACATGGAGAATGGTCTCATTGTAATGGGTGACCTACCCCAATAGAAAAAAAAGAGAGAGTGGTTTCATTGTAATGGGCGACCTACCCGGTGGAAGAATGGTCTCATTGTAATGGGTGACCTACCCAGGTAAAAATAAAATGTGAAGAACGGTCTTATTGTAATTGGTGACCTACCCAAGTGGAAAAGGGGAAGAATGATCTCATTGTAATGGGTGACCTACCCGGTGGAAGAATGGTCTCATTGTAATGGGTGACCTACCCAGGTAAAAATAAAATGTGAAGAACGGTCTTATTGTAATGGGTGACCTACCCAAGTGGAAAAGGGGAAGAATGATCTCATTGTAATGGGTGACCTACCCAGGTAAAAATAAAATGCGGAGAACAATCTCATTGTAATGGGTGACCTACCTAGAAAAATGATGGTCTCATTGTAATGGGTGACCTACCCCAGTGGAAAAAGGAAAGAATGGTCTCATTATAATGGGTGACCTACCCAGGTGAAAATAAAATGCGGATAACGACCTCATTGTAATGGGTGACCTACCTAGAAAAATGATGGTCTCATTATAATTGGTGACCTAACCAGATGGAAAAAGGGAAGAATGGTCTCATTGTAATGAGTGACCTACCCTGGTGGAAATAAAATGCGGAGAACGGTCTCATTGTAATGGGTGACCTACCCAGAAAAATGATGGTCTCATTATAATGGGAGACCTACCTAGGTGGAAGAATGGTCTCATTGTAATGGGTGATCTACCAGGTGGAAAAAGTTTGAAAAGTTTTGAAGGGACTACATGATAGGGCTCGAAGGGAGATACAAGGGCTCAAAGACGCACTTGAAAGGAGACAGGGTTAGGAAACGCGCTATTTGAAAGATAAGGGCTCAAACGCACTTGAAAGTAGGTAGGTTTAGAAAACACACTAGCTAAAGGATGAGGGCTCAAAGGCGCACTCCAAAACAGGTGAAGGCTTAAAGGTGTATTAAAAGGAGGTAGGGTTAGAAAACACACTACCCAAGAAGTGATGGTGAAACACTGATCTGTCAATGATGAAAGCAATACATTATGATCAATATACATGTATACTTTACTTGAGAAATATAGGTCCCCTTTTCTCCTTGGAGTTTTCCTTTTCTCAAAAGTTTGAGTCTTGGTAGTAAACTTTGATGACCTTTTTGCTCTTACTTACTTTAGTCATATTTTGTGATTTTGACCTCTAGAAAAGGCTTGATATCCTCATACTTCTTTGTTGTGACCTTTATCTCAAAGGTCACCAGCTCTGCCCTACATTTTGTTTTCTTAGAAAGGAAATCATGGAGCTAGCCCTATCATATGTTTTTAGGTTGCCCCCCAGCTTGATCATGCCCCCAAGTGTTCAATTTGGGTTTTCTTTAGGGATGAGGCTATGTGACGAAAGATTTGGATTTTTACAAGGAGTTGTTTTCATGCAGGTTTTTTTTTGGAATTTCAAAGCTACACAGAAATAATTTTGACATCGGTTTAATGCAAACTCATTCTGAAAAAATTCAAGTGATTCCTATGGACGGGTTTTCATAAGTGATGAAAGAATCTTTGTTTTCCTTTTGGTGAAAATGCGCAGTGATGTTTTGTTGGTCAAAAAGGGTTCAAGATTCAATCCGAGGGTTTCAAAGAACTAGTCTTCAAAGCATTCATTTTATTAGCAAGAATAATAAAGCTTGTTTCGTGTGGGAAAGCATTGCCTACCGATCCAAATTGCTTGCTCTTGATCAGAAAGGGCTTGATTAGGCACGTAACATAGGCTTTGACTATTGGTTATGAAGAAAAGAATATTTGTAGGCCCAAAAATTATTTAAGGGATTTCAAGACTAAGGATCACTAGTGCTTGTTTCCTGACCTTTTGTTATTTGAATTTATCTCCAAAATGGTTTATCGTGCTCCCCAGTGTCGGGCTTGGGCTTTTCGTTTGTTTTTTTTCTTTCTTCACTTGGTTAAGCATCATCCTATCAGTTATTTTAGAAAATTCAAATCTTTTGGACCCTTTGGATTTTTTTCTTCATGCCCCCACAACTTTGTTTGGGCACCTTTGACCATTGAGAATTTTCTTTCATGCCCCCCAGTGTTGTTTAGGCACTTCTAATTATTGAGGATTTTTGTATATCTCTCGCACTTGCCCCCTAGTGTGGGGTGTGATCCTAGCCAAGGTTATTTTCTCAAAAAAAGTATGAGGCTCAAAAGGGAATTACAAAGGATATATTTTATCCTCGTGAATAGATTATCAAAGATGGCCCTTACTCTCTTCAAATGTATGCACTTAGGATTAGTAAGTCTTTCCTTCATGCGAATATGTAAAATGGTTCCTCACTGAAGCTCAGCTTTGAAGTTTTGGGTTGTCCTTCAGGTTTTGTAGGTGTTTGGTTACCTTTCTAAGGGATTACTTGAATTTTAAAAACTTTTTTGTTTGGACAAACACCACCATGATTTCTGTCTTGTACTAAAACTTTGAATTCCCAAAAATCTTTGTGAACATGTGAGATCATGCATGGTTTTGGAAACACAACGAAGAATTCTTTGTGTAATGGTTTCGTGAGTAAAGAGTGTGCTTATGTAGGTATGAAACAATCACAAAAATAGAGGCACATCATGAACACAAGAAAACACATGATTTTTTTAACAAGAAGGGCTCATTTGACAAAGAAAATCTTGTGGCGTTATGAGCCAAAACACCAACAAAACTGAAACAAGTTAAAATAGACATGATCATATAAAAGACAATAATATGGCAGGCTTTAGCCTCCTATTTTGGTAAATATCCTATTAGGTTAGCCTCCCCACAATAGTTCTTGATGGGGCAAAAAACTGGGGTTGAAATTCGAGTCCTTCAAAATTTATGCTGCCTTTTCCGCACCCTATCTAGACCATCAGTGCTTTTAGATTTCCCAGACATTCTATCACTAGTGCATTTCTGATCTACCACTTCAAGCATGATTAGGTAAAAGGTTCGTGTTCACATTAGGAGTATCTTCCAATGCTATGCACTCTGCCTTAATTAATTGCAGAAGCTTTCTCTTAAAGACATTACAAGTATGGATGTTATGTCCGGTAACACCAGCATGGTATTCGCAAGGGAGCTCTAGCTTGTACCAGCTAGGGTAAGGTGGTTGTAAAGGTGTCAAAGGTTCGGGAGCTACATGTCCGATGCTTAATAGCTTCTGGTACATCTCATTCAGGGGCAGTGGTAATGGAGGTAGTTGTTTTTAGACCCTTTGGTAATTTCCAATTTGGCTTTTAAATTGAAAGTTTTAGAGCTCAGGTTTTTTTATGTTGGCAATTTAGGATAGAGTGTGGTAGTTTTGGGATGAATTTTTCCTACCTATTATAGCCATCTTCAACATGGTTGACCTCCTTTCTTTCGAAGCCTCTTTTCTCAGCAGGTATAGAAATTATACCATTCTTGATGTCTTGCTCTATGCGTTCACACACTACCACAACGTCCGTGAATTGCTGGGCCGAACTACCCATCACATGCTCATAATATGACACCTTGAGTGTGTCGGCAAATAAAGTGACCATCTCTTTATCCAGAAGTGGAGGATGTACTTGAGCAACTAATTCTCGCCATCTTTAAACGTATTCCCTTATGCTTTCTCTATCCTTTTTCTCTAGATTGGACAAGCTGGTTTTGTTGGGAACAATGTCCATGTTATACTTGTACTGCTTGATAAAAGCATCTACCGGATCTTTCCATCACCGGATCTTTGTGTTGTTCAATCTCATGTACCAACTCAACGTTGCCCCACTTAAGCTATCCTGAAAAAAGTGCATCAGTAGTTTTTCATCATGTATTACTTCTGTCATTTTATTGCAGTAGGACTTGAGATGAGTCATGGGGCATCGTGTTCCATTATATTTAATGAACTCAAGAACACGAAACTTCTTCAGGACAACCACATTTGGGACCAGACACATCTTTGCTGCCCGTACTGGATCATATAAGTCTACCCCTTCAATGAATCTGATTCTGGCTTCCAACGCCTCCATCTTATCTTGATCAATGCTATCAGATGACTTAGCCTTGTGGGATTCATTGGCAAATGCATCCATGACTGTCGGGGCTGGTGCAGGTGTTGCTGACTGCACAAATGCTGGATTATGTTGAGGCCACTCATTCTTTCTTCGGGCTGAGCTGTTGTTAGAGTCTGATTAAAGGTGACCGTCGTTTAGAAGGACCTTCACTAGAGGTATTTCTTAGTGTTTGCTCGAGTAAGCTAGTGAGGTGAGTCACGATTGCCTTCAGAGACTCCAACTCTTCTTGAAAATAGGCATCACGGTGAGCGCGCTCTTCATCTTCCATGTTTCTCGCTCGCAGTCGGGTGTTGTAGATTTTTAGGGGACCTATATTTCAACCTGATGCATGTATGTATGTTATTTACAATGAATGGATGTGTGTGTACAAATGCAAATGTATGTACATGTACATTGGGTAGCTGATACTCTACGGATAGGTTCTAGGCCATTACGTGATGGATAGACTTTCTACATGGTCTCAAAATGGTCTCATATCTGCTCAGTGACGGTCTTTGTAAAGACTGTGTGGGGGCATTACAAGAAATAGTTAAGGCACATATGCCCACTATTACCAAGCAGGCACTCAGATATGAGTTGGGTGTTTCACGCATCTGAATCCTGACCAATAGTCATAGGGCAGATCATTAATCCCCCACCTAACTTATAAGCTTGTGTGTACTTCCCAAAAATTAAAGCGTGATGAATGAGGTAATTATATACAATGCATGAACAAATATGTACAAAATTCAAAGCAAATAAGAAAATAACAAAAGGAAATGCATATTAACAATACACCCAAAACCAAACAAAAAAAATCAGACAAAAATAATGCTTAGTCCACAAGGTCCCCAATGGAGTCGTCATTCTATCGCACGTGTGCGGCGTCGCGACGAATATTCCACTCTCAGGTATGCATCTGGCAAATATGAAATATGGAAAGACAAGGAATTCTTGTTTTTTATTTGTGAAAAGCGAACATGGGAGTTGCCATCTAGTATTTTGGTCACTAGGAACCCTAACTGGTCTCAGAGATCGGATATAGGGATTTGTTGCGTAAAAGGAAAGGAAGGTATTAGCACCCCACATACGCCCTGCTAAGGTAAGTTGCATTGTTTAATTGTCTGATAAAAAACTAAGGTCTTGTCGTGTTTTCTAATTGTTGGTCTATCTAAAGTTTAAGAAAAGTCTTTCTCTGTAAGAAGATCCTTATCTTATCGGGTAAAAGTCTATCCGTTCTAATGTCTATATAAAAGAAACTATCTTTTCAAAATCAAGAATATGTTTTACGTATAAATTCATAATCCCAGATACTAAAAGAAAACAAAATATTTTTTTTGAAATATTGGCCTAGTTCTCATGGCTCCAATAAACTTGTTATTAAAGCCAAAATGCATGCTAAAATATATTTTTGATTTTTTGTGTTTTCTGTATAAAAATGATATGAATTTTTTTTTTTATCTTTGAGAGACTTGGCCGTATGCATGAAAACAAAATATTTTTTTGTTTTATAATTTTTTTTGCAATGTTTTGACGAAAACCGAGTATTTTAATACCAGATTTGTATCTTCATGATATAAAAATACAAACCAATATTAGGCAAAATTGATAAAAACAAATATGTGGGAAAATCAAAATATTTTGAAAGGATTTTTCAGAATTTTTGAATTTTTTTAATATATAATATTAAATATTATAATAAATAAATACATAATATCATAAAATATATGGGTTGGGCCGATCTCGGCCCAACAATCCTCTCTGCTTCTTTGGTCTAGGCCTGAACCGGCCCAGACATCAGGGCTAGGCCAAAACCGGCCCGGCCCAGAAAAGGAAGGGGGGAATTATTTTCCCCCCTCCGTCCTCCTGCATGCAGAACAATATATTCGTTTTGCATAGGAGGAGATGAAGACGAAGGAGACGCTGAAGGGGAAAGAAAAGTTACTTGGCGTGGAGGAGGAGGTGCCCTTGCTGGTCTGGCTAAGGACGCCGGCTTCGCTGACGGTGCTGTGGTGGCGGCCGGTGGCAGAGAGAGAGAGAAGGAGAGTAATGATGGCAGATTGTTAGGGAGGATGGTTTTTTGGCTGTCTTTGGACCCAGATTTCTCTGCCTCTGGAGCATGAAAATCAAACCTATTTATAGGCGGTGGAAGAGGGACACTTTGTCTCTTCTGGTGCAAAATATTGGCCCTTGGTTCGACCCGGAAGCATGATGAACTGTCAGTTTTGTGAAGGAAAATGGTTGGTCGGGTTGGCCACTTTGGGGCGGTGCCATCGCCTCTGAAGTCTCGATAAGTCCGAACGGTTTATACTAGCGTGCAATAAGGTGTCAGGGGATCGTTTTCGTGTAAGTTTCATCTAATTTTGGGAAGAAACGAGGATTCAGATGTCTTAGGAAGGAGGCCCCTCGGGCAGCCTCTCTGAAGAAGAAGAAGATGAACAATATTTTTCTGCCAATTACTCTTTAGTCCTTTAATTTGTGATTTATATCTCTAATTACATCCCTGAGTGGTCTCAAACTTTCAATTTTGTTCAATTTCACCCCTGATGAACTTCAATTCATACCCCAAATTTTAGTGTCTTTTCCAGTTTGGTCCTTGACTTTGAATTTATTTAATCAAGTCCCCAATTGGCCATTAAACCCTTGATTTGACCAAATCAACTCTAAAAAATTGTAATTGACCCCTGAACTTTAATTTCTTCTAATTAAAGTCCAAATTGACTTAAAAAATCAATTTTCTTGAAATCAAACCCTCTATAAATTCAATTAAACCTTCAATAAATTTAATTGAATCCATCTACATCTAATTTTGGACATTTCTTCCTCAAATTGAATTTTTCTTTGTCAACAGGGCTCTCATCAGTTAATGATATACTCTCAAATTTCAATCTTTGAATTTTTTAACCTCCTCAACCATTTTCTAGCCATTTTCTGGGCGCTCCGACATCCTCTTCTCACTGTTATTATTTTTTTTTTGGAATTTTTAGTTTTTAGTCAGAATATTTTTTATTTATTTTTGAAATAGAAAATGTGAATTTAGGAAATAACCCAAAAATAGGTTATGACAAAGGTCTCTTGGAGGTCATGTAGGATGCATTATTATGCATGGAAGTCAACCATAGGAGTAGGGCTCTAAATTTTTTTGTTCAGGTCAGCCATGAGAAAATAGGGACTTGATTAATTTATCGGCCATAAGTGTGGTGGTAGTGGGAAATTTATAACCAACCATATGAGCGAAGACTATGAAGGTTATGGACATATAACTTCGACATGGAAATTAGGTGGAATAAATGATTGGTTGTTCTTGTGCTAATGAACCTTTAAAGGGTTATTAAGAGGGGTTTTGGAATAATGACCTTTATTTTTAAGTTACTTATTAGTGTTAATGTGTGGAAAACATCATAATGGGCCTAATGTCATATGAAAAGAGTTGGTCGTAAGATTGTGGGTTTATGTGCAATGTTACTACTAATTTTTGTAGATTAAATGTTTTTGGTTAAGGATGTAAAGAAAAACAATTCCAACTAACTTGTGGAATTTATGAAAGTGAATTTACTATATACTTTAAATGTTTATGATGTGATGTGATGTGATGATATTACTTTTATACTTAATTCTTAGTATGCTTGTTTTGACAAGTTCATTATGTGCTTCTCGAAACTAGACTAGCATGATAATTTATTTAACTGTAGGATTTTTATCAGTTTTCATTTAGCTGTAGGATTTCCATACTTTATGTTTTTCTTGTTAGTTCTTGAGAAATTGTAATAAACATAATTGTTAAACTATTAAGGATTATTAACTTATTTATGGTAAAGTTTTAATGATGATGATGGAAATCTATTTTGCATTATTAATATAAGTTTGTAATGTTTTACTATTTAAGTCCTTCTATTGTAGCATTGTATTGTAAAAGTTGTTTGTGGTTGCTTGGTTTGGAAATATATGTGGATGATGATGGATAGTACTATCGGGTGGATTTGAGTATTAAGAAAAAGAAAAATTAAGTATTATTTACTGGTTATCTTATATGGCCATAAAATGTTTACGTAGGGGGTGTTATATGAACAAAACTGAATTTAAAGATAGATAAATGAAACATGATTTTAAAGCCAAGTTCTAATACTAACTTATGTGAACTCAGATGGTAAGAACCCTTAAAACCCACAACTAAGATTGAACACAAACCAAAAAAGCTAAAATTAAGTTGAAAAGAACTCGACTTAGTGATTATCAAAACTAAAAAACCATAGTAATTGAATGAAAACCCCAACCTATTGATTATAACAAACTAAAACCAAAATTATAAAGG
>Ga0307515_10010908_pt1 | contig 17337 bp, 20 predicted proteins | sample 17_EM_MG_FD_194513 | JGI IMG/M metagenome (GOLD analysis project Ga0307515, IMG submission 194513) | Populus trichocarpa ectomycorrhiza microbial communities from riparian zone in the Pacific Northwest, United States - 17_EM | ecosystem: Host-associated > Plants > Roots > Unclassified | place...
AAGCTATACCCCTTTGGGAATACTATACCAAGTTTGAAAATCCCGCAAAGATATGAAAACAATTTTACTGAGTATATTTCCAGCCAGAGTACACTGCATAATTGAGAAAAGGCTAACTAGAATTTCAAAATGCTCAGAATACTGAGAATGGCATTTCATTTTTTGACGATGACCTTGCTTGGGTGGGGATCACTATACCCTCGTGCTCCGCTTCAAATTCTTCTCACACCGTCTGCAGGCCTTCTGTGCCATTCCCCATGTACCGTATGACAGGGACTGGGTGGATCTTTAGCCTTTCCCGGTACTCATTCTCTTCGACGTCTACGAGTCCTTTGTCGACCGCCCTCACTACGGTGATGAAGATGTTGTGGTACTGTAGAGCCATCTTCACTGTCGCATTCGGGTGCGTGATTGCAGTAATCACACCCTTGGCATTCCTTTTGGCGTTCATGATTGTAATGTGGGCCGGTGCCTTCTGGTGGAAGAGCGCTCTGTTGGTCACTGATGTGATGTCCTGGTCTAGTTTATTCGAGAGCGGTATGCTCTCGTCTCTTTTTAGTATCCGGCATCTCTCTGCGATGCTTGATCCCACCGTCGGGGCGGGGCCTGGGCCTGTGCCGGAGATTGGGCCGACGGGTGCCCTCTGACTGTTGGCTCAGGGTGGGACGGTCTCCCACTGTCTCGCGGGTGTGGGTGTGGGTGCTGACTTTGGCGTGGGCACGGGCTGCAGTTTTGGCTGCAGATTGAGCTGCAGTTTGGGCCTGGGCTTCAGTTGCTGCTGCTGCTGCGGCTGCTGGTGCTCTATTGGTCCCTCTTCTTGCGTCGGGTCTGCATGTTGGGAGGCCTCCAGCCCCCCACGGTCCATCCTCGCAGTCACTTCTCTTTCTCTCTCTCCCTCCTCCTGGCCTTGTGCTACCCCATTCATGGTCTTTGCGATCATGTTCATGATGCCCGCCCTCCACACCATATCATCGTCATAGCGCGAGTCCCACATCTGCTCTCTCTCTTGCATCCACGTCACCATTGCACGCCACTCTGCATCCTCGCAGGCTGCCCCGGGTTCCACCAGGTTTGCGAGATGTCCAACGGTTCGGGGCAGCTGCGTCAGTCCCTGTGCCTGTTGTCGTATCGTCCTCTCCATGGGGCTCATTCAGTCGCTGGGGGCCTCCGGGGCTGTGCTCTTCCATCTCTGTTTTCCTTTCTCATTTCTCTCCATCGGCTCAAAAATGGTTGCGCCCGCAGTCTCTGCAGCGATGGATGTCGCCGCTACCGCCATCTCCATCACCAAGTCCCTAGGCGCATCGCTCTTCCCATTCCCAGCGTCACCCGTGTCCAGGTCACTCCTCCCGCTCGCTCTGAGTTCGGTCATCAGCGCAGTGTGGCAAGCCTCTTAGTCCTCGTCGTCACTTGCTCGTTGGCCGACGCGTCATGTTAGTGGCGTTCTCTGCCAAGCCTTTATGCGAACCCACTCCGTTGTGTGGATTCCTGTGCACGCCCTCCTCCTGTGGTCTCGCTGGTGCTGGGACGCTCGCTCCGGGGTAAATTCGACATCTATAATCGATTGCCGCCGTCCGTTTTTTAATTGCTATCGTTGCTGTCGACTTATCGCGCTGTTTCTGTTTCGCTAAGGCTGATCCGCTAAAATAGCCGTGATCATTTTAAATATGTCCAACATGTTGCTCAGTAGTTTCGGCAAATTCACTGCAGCAATCTAAAGACAAAACACTTCTTAATTTCAATTCAACAGCACGACCTCAATGATGTTCCACTTACAGATCTCGACCGGAATCCCAACCTTGCGGTCGGATTAAATTGTTTCGGGACCTCGGGCCATAGTTTAGTTCGGGGCAAACTTTGAAATAACTGGTCCGTCCTATGATTCCGCCAGTCTGAACGATCCCGGCCAGGGGTAGGGCTTGGTCTGTCTAGACCGGGATCGGTCCGGTCTAAAGTGGTCTGAATTAGACCTTGACTCGATTTTTTACAGTATTAATCCAGTCTGAGGTAGGGCTCAGTCCGGGATCAGACCAGTTCGGACTGGTCCACCCTCGGACTACTGGAATCATTCGGTCCGTCCCGTCCAGAGAAAGCCAGCACTTGGTCCCGGTAAGGATGGCGGCAATCTAGACCATGATCGGGTAATGTAGTGTCTACCCGGATATGGTATATGCGGTTCAGGAATACATGTTCCAGGACAATGACATTTTACCTCACATAGGTAAAAATAGTTACCAAATCCCATAGGTTACCTGTGGGAACAAATGAATGAACTGTAAGGCCTGACAGTCTTGTCGTCTGGTCATTGTTTGCCTATGTCCGTCCAGTCTAAGAATTTTGAGCCCTGCAAATTGACGTCTCGTACTTGGGCATGACAGAACAACTGGCGGTCATGGGGACGTAAGTTTTATCGGACAGGATATGAGATTGTTAGGTAACAGATACCTTTGCTAACCCCCAATCACCGGCATTGCATCGGCTCCGAAGGCTCTTCTGTAACCCAGTCATGTGCTAGTCCCGCTTAGTTTCCTTCTTTGATACTTCCATCCAACTCTTGCTAAACCGTACCCTCTCCCTCCTCCTCGTTTTGAACTTCACCCTCACCAGCACCTCCGGAGGGTTATCACATGATCGTCAAATGTGGGCAGCCCACGCACTTAGTTCTTTGCGTGCGTAAGAACTTGTACCCTTTTATACTGGATTGTGGAGAGCTACTTATAAGCAGCTCTCCAAACATTTCGATGCCATCCTTGATCGTAGCAGGTAGGGCATCGACGCCGCGGTACATCTGTTGATGTGAATGAGTGAGTTGATTGTAGGTACAAGAGAGACGGACAAAGGTGCGTCTTATATATGATGAGCACGAGGGCGAGCATCGTGTGAAGTCTAAAAGGACAGTCATGGTGTGAAGTCTAATGAGACAATCACCACCGTGAACCTTAGGGCTTCCAGCAACACTCCCCCCTCTTGCTATACTTCGTGAAGCAAGAACTAAACAAATGCGAGTACCAAGCATGATTGAACATTGAAACATCCATAAAACAAATGATATCAAGCATACGTGCGCTGCCAGTGATTCCCATAGTTGCCTCCTTAAAAACCCTGCTTGTGAGAAGTGACTGTGTGAGCAGGGAAAAGAGTACCACCGTAGCCTGTGGATGGCCATCCATAAACATAAACAAACAAAGGCATGAAACAATCTTCAGTCAATATTCCATCTTCGTGCCCCTCTTTCTACCATTATCCGATTGCCTTCGTGAACTTCGTGTGTTTCGCCTTGGTGAGCGCCTTTGTTAGTATATCGGCCGCATTTTCGTTTGTGTGTACGTAGGAGTAGTCTACGATTTTGCGAGCATGCAGATCTCGACTACTATGGTAGTACACATCGATGTGCTTCGTTCTGGCCTTGATCACTCTGTTTGTGATATGTGTGAGGGCACCTTGATTGTCACAGTAGATCGGTAGCGGGGATGCGTTGCTCGGAGAGCCGTGAATATCTCTCTGCAATTGTAGCAGCCGTCTCGCTTCTCGGGAAGCTTCAGAGCAGGCGATGTATTCGGCTTGGAGTGTTGATAGGGCGATCAGGTCTTGCTTCCGAGACTACCATGATATCGCACCACCATCGTGACAGGTAAGAACTACGTGTCCACCTTGAGACTTGCGGTCGGAGCTATCGCTAGCCCAGTCAGTGTCCATAAATCCGACAACGCCGAAGTTGCCAGTGGCATTGCCGCTGACGTTACCATTGCCGTTGCCGTTGCCGTTGCCATTGCCGTAGCAGTGCAGTCGAAAGTCTGCTGTGGCTTTGAGATACTGGAGCACTCTCTTTGCTGTGGTCATATGGCTGGTGAATGGACAGGAGTTGTATAGGCAGAGAGCAGCGACTGCATATGATATATCTGGCCGCGTTGCAAGTGCTGCGTACATCAACGATCTGCCGATCGCTTGATAGTACTTGACACTCTCGTTGTCGAGTTCTTTCTCCCCCCGATCGTCGGCTAAGTCGAGCTTAACATTGGGGTCCATGGGAGTTGTGACTCCATGAGCATCTTGCATGTGGAATCGCTTGAGAATCATGGTGATGAAGGCCTTTTGGCCAAGACTGATGCCACTGCCGTTTTTGTCGCGGTGGATCTGAATGCCGAGGAATTGCCGTGCTGGACCGAGGTTCGTGTTGTTGTATCTCTCGAGAGCTCCGCCTTGACCTCGATCGCTGCTTTGGAGGCAGACTCCGTACGTGCGTACATCATGGAGATGTCATCGACGTACAGAAGGATGAGAATGCCATTGGTACGGATATAGAGGTTAGAATTGGCTTGTCACTGTGTGAACCCGACGGAGAGGAGGAAGGTGTTGATATCGTTGTGCCAGAGCCGCGGTGCTTGCATGAGACCATACAGGTCTTTCCTGAGTCTCACAATGATCAGTGGTGCGCGCGTATCTTCGTGTGGTCACCCTTCGGGGAGCACCATATAGCTGTCATCGTCATCAACATCAGGGTTGAGAAACGCAGTGACTACGTCCAAGTGATCGATGTTCCATCCACATCTCCCGACCAGAGAGATGAGATATTGAAAGGTAGTTAGCTTTCCAACAGGAGCGTATGTCTCACCGAAATCTGTCTGCTCATAGCCTTTGTTAACTAGTTGTGCCTTGTAACGTGTAGACCCATCGGGGTTTCACTTAGTCTTGAAGACCCATCTGGAGCTAACCAGCTTCACAAGCAATCGCTTGGCTTCTTTGGAGTTGACTGTGGTGAAGGTGTTGTTCAAGAGGATGGAAGCGCTCTCTTCATCAATGGCTCGCTTCCAGTGATCTCTAAGTGGACCTACCATAGCTTCGGCATATGTCGATGGGTCTCCATTGATAGTGGTTGAGGCCAGCGCTGACGCCATTAATGCTTCCGTGGAAGCCTTGCCTTGACTTCTTGTGACGCGACGCGTGGTCGGTAGTGGTGGCCCTTGAGTTGAATTCTTGGTCATGGCTGCGGCGTGCCAGCGGGCAGTGTGATCCTCGTGGTGGAGACATTGGCTGTGGTAAATATGTTTTCTCGACGCCATTGGCTCGTGCCTGCTATGATCACGACTGTGTGCGAGAATGCTTGTGTCCCCCTCATCAGGAGGATATCATCTCAAACCTGTACGTGCAGGGAGACTTCGGATGAGTATGGTCATCGGGCAGATACCAATGGACATCTGTGACATTATCACTGTGGCCGTGATCACCTCTGGGGCCTTCACCCGATCCACTGATATCCTTGGGATGGCCATGGAGAAGTCCATCTCCACCCATTCCAATTGTAGTGTTCTGTGCTCGGAGAAGTCCATCTCCAGTATGAAGCTCCTCAATGTATTCTGCATTTTCTGGCAGTCCAAAAATGTCAATTCCATGTGTGGTGCATGAAACGTATGCGTATCGTTCTTCATCAAAGATGACTTCCGACTGTGCTCAAACAACTTGAAAGTTTGGGTCCCAAATCCTCCATAACGTCGTTGAATCGTGGGTGTAGCCTACCATGATGCAGGGCGTTAATTGAGGACCGAATTTACTTCGGCGCTGGGCTTCAGGGATGAGCTTGCTCACATAGCAGCCGAATCGTCGCAGGTGGTGAATACGAGCCTTGTATGATGTCTTGTTGCCAGCCATATCGTGAGCGGGCTTGCCAAGGGCATGGAGCATCTCGTATGGAGTTTCGTATGCTGCTTAGTAGCCATCTTGGTCATCTCGTTTTGTCAGGCCTTCGTTCAGGGATTGCTGAGGGAGGTAGACCGCAGTGTTGACGGCTTCTCCCCATAACTGGACAGGTGCCTGGGAATCAATCATCATAGCTCGAGCCTTGTCGGTGATTGTACGGATCATCCTCTCAGTGACTCCATCCTTGTGGTGAGAGTAAGGCGGACACGGTTCATATGTTGTACCGCTGGTAGTGAGCACTGAGCGGAAGGTCTCATTGTCATACTCCCCACGGCCATTATCGCACCGAAACCGTCTGATCTGATAGCCCAAAGTAGTGACTCGGGCGTGAAAGGCCTTGTAGGCGGTGGTGCAAGTTTCCGACTTCTTATCTGGAAGCATCCATACGAATGGGAAGCGGGTATAGTCGTCAACGAATGATATGAAGTGCTTGTTGCCGCCGACGGTGTGAGTAGAGAATGGACCGCATACATCTGAGTCTACCAGCCCAAAGGGCTTCGAAGTGTGTTTGACCTTAACCCAAAAGCACTTTTGCTCGTACTTGGCTTGGATGCACACGGTGCACATCGAATTGTCGTTTGTGTATTCGGGGATGAGAGATAGAACTGAGGTAGGGTAAATGTGAGCAAAGCGACGATGCCATAGACTTGACTGTGAAATGGTGAGAGTCTTTCGAGTGGACTTTGACTTCGTGGCGGTGATTGGGATTGTAACGGGAGACGTAGGTGTACTGGGAGGTGCGTTCGGAGATGAGATGGCAGGTGTGCTTGGACGTCTGGTCGGGGATAGACTCGTAGATTCAGTGGTGAGTGTGCTTCGTGTTCTCTTCCTCTGAGTGGACTTGGACTTGGAGATTGTGCTTGAATCGATGTTCGATGGCGTGCTTGGATGTCCATCCGAGGTTGATGCTGTGTGTGCGCTTGCGACGTTGTGTAATATGAAGTAGAGATCATTGACACAATGACCGGTGATTGTAATCGGTGATTGTGGCGATGATATGGAGCATTTGCGGCCGCCAAACGAGGCTGTAGATCCAGCGGAGTCCAGTTGATTGATGGAGAAGAGGGAGAGACGGAATGAAGGTGTGTAAAGAGCATCGAACTCGTAGCCCTGAGTAGCGTCAACAAGTCCACGATGAGTTACACTTGGCGTGTTATCATCGCCAAGTTCAATGAGCATAGGTTGGCGTAGTTTCTTGAATGACTTGAATGAGCTGCGATTGTTGCACATATGGTGAGAGGCCCCGGAATCAATGACCCAAGTTGTATGGGCGGAGGCAGTGAGAGCATGACCAGATAGTCAAGGGAGATCTCGATCTCCAGCGGTGGCGATTGAAGCTGTGCCTTTTCGAACTTTGTTTCTTGTTTCCTTGGCTCGTTTGTAGTGAATTCAATTGGGTCTGATATAGCCTGGGATCCTGCAATGGTAGCACACAGTCTCGTCGCTTCCTCCAGCATTGTGTCCAGAGCTGTCATTTCCACCGGATTTGCCGTTTCCGCCAGAATTGCCCTTTCCGCCAGAATTGCCGTTTCCGCTCTGAGTGCGTTTCCGCTTGCTGCATGCTTCGGTGGTGTGAATGTCCATCATGCAGTAGGTGCATCGGTACATCTTTGTCGTCCCAATCTCTCACGTCCACCGCGCCCACCCCCACGACCACGATAACCTCCGCGTTGAGAGTGAAGGGCGGCACCAGTTGAGGCATCCGCGATGTCGGTCACAAAGGCCGCCTTCTCTTCGTCCAATGGAATGGCATCCATCATGTGTTGTGAGGTGGGAGGTGGAGCTTGTCTCTCGAAGATGTTGATCGTTGTGGCAATTTCCATTGGTATGTGTGTAAAGAGATGAGTGACAAACCTGTCTTCAGAGATCTCTTCGGCAGAGCCGCTCAACTGATTGAGGTAGTCGATTGGGCAAGTGAAGTAGGTAGTCATCGTCTCGTCTTTTGCTGGGTGGCAGGCATGGAATTTGAGTAGGATCTGCGTTCAACCGAGTTTCGAGAGCATGTTATCGAATCGATTGTGGAGGATATCCCACATCTCTGCAGGATCGATGGTGTGTTTGATATGTGGGAGGATCTGGTCGGAGCATCCCATATAGATGATGGAATGGGCTTTGTTTCGTCGTTTTCGCCAGTTTAGCAGTTCTGTACGTCCCTCCCGGTTATTGCCTTCTGGCTCACGCTCTTCTCTAGTCATGATCTCGTAAGCATCTGCTCCCATGATTACTTGCCGCACATTCTCTTTCCACATGGGGTAGTTGTTTTCGGTCTACTTAGGGATGTGGCCGTAAGCGCTCTGGAAAGTTTCGGTAGTCATTATGCGGGAGGGTGGAGTTTTCGAGGCTTCGAAGGTCTTGTAAGAGCGGGAGAACTGAGGTTTCGGGGTCTCAGTGAGAGTGGGAGGACGGAGGTTTCGGGGGTCTTGGTGAGAGTGAGAGGACGGAGGTTTCGGGGGTCTTGGTGAGAGTGGGAGGACGGTGATTTCAAGGTTTCGGAGGTCTTTGTCAGGGTGGGAGGACGGTGTATTGGAGGTTTCGGAGGTCTTTGTAGTCGATGAGGTTTTTGGAAGGTCATGGAATGATTGAACGAAAATAAAATAAAAATACGTGATTTTAGTCAGTAGCGACCGCCGGGCTCAGAACCTGTTGATGAGAATGAGTGAGTTGATTGTAGGTACAAGAGAGACGGACAAAGGTGCGTCTTATATATGATGAGCATGAGGGCAAGCATTGTGTGAAGTCTAAAAGGACAGTCGTGGTGTGAAGTCTAATGAGACAGTCACCACCGTGAACCTTTGGGCTTCCAGCAACAACATCTCCAATACGAAATGAATGGCTCTAACCTATTGAAGGCAAACAGCTTTATCGTTGATCTCTTCGACGTCGCCCTTGGCAGACTGGTACTGCGACTATGGTTTGCTTGACTAGCCAAGTAGAGCACTAGATTTCCGAAGTAACGTTAGCAGTGTGCTCAGATTTATCGTGAGAGGTGTTTACTATTCTCTGGTGGAATTCTGTCTCGCTAGGTTCCAACTTCTCGGCATTGATGCTTGTTTGGCCATTACAGCCGTTGACATCTGGACTTAAAAAATGTTGGAGTGATCACTGATTTCAAGGTTAACATAATGGCGATCAGCGCGATTGTTGGAGCACAACAGGCAGCGTACAAACTTTGATATAGATGTTATAAGGTGGGAAGTAGAAGAAGTTGTATAGTGGGGAGCGGAAGTAGGAGAGCACACTCAGTCAGAGACGGCGGAACTAGTGATCTAGGTAGTAACGCACAGCACAAACTTTAAGTTGGAACCACTTTTTTGTGAAAGGATGTAAAAGCGACATACAAACTCGCTAGTGCCGGGTAACGGCTGGTATTATTCATTTAAGGACATGACTCGTGTCTTTTTCAATTCTGATTGTTCGTAATTCTGTGGCCGAGTGGCTGATTGTGGCAAGTATCTACGACTTACACTCAGATCCCAAATGACCTGCCCTTTTAATTCTCTGAGTTTCGCTCTGATTTTAAAGTGTCCTATACAAAATATGTGGATAACTGTGCCCTCTCACCTCCAAGTCTTAGATTTATGATATCTCTTATATTGAGTCAGAAATTGTGAATCAACAGCATTTTGTTGCATTTTTTCACAGCTGTACTATGAATATTAGTGATATAGTAAATTGAAGACCAGGAAGTGAAAGAGGACCTGTTTATGCATAGTTCATGCATAGAACACTTTGTGATCAGAGCAAAACTGATGGACTTACTGAACTTGAATTGATTGGAGTTACCCAGCAGAAGGCATCTTCCCAGTTGCTAATATGCTTACTCTGGGCACAGAAACGATAGAGATTCACCCAGACTTGGAGAGATATGCTCCCTGGGAGCTGGCGAAGAGATGATTTAACAAATTTTGAATTCTAGGAGTATATTACAGCCATATACATCTGGAAACATAGGAACTGCTAAAAATGGCAACTCTGGGTTGGCTGGGCTGGAGGTCAATCTAGGCGCCTCCAAAGGGCGGCGAAGCCGCCACCGTACCTGTATATTGTAGACTCATGACGAATCATAAATCTTTGGCGATAATCTTACTTCAATATCTACATCGACCATCACTCGGATCCCCCTGTGCAATCGTTGTTGCTACAGTACTTAGGGGAGAACCGTGTGTATATTATTTGATATAGTGAAGAGAAGGAGAGAAGGAGAAAGACTCGATTTATATTCAGAGAATTATCAGAGAAAACTTTGATGCTTCGCCACTCGCTACAGGATATGTAACAATCATTGTTAACGTAAAGATAGAGAAGCTTGATTATGTCTATCTATGAAGGTCACAAAGGCCGTATATACGGTAGTCCATATACGAATCCGTGCGTACGCATCTATGTACAGAGACGGCTGAATACCTTCGTCCAACAGCAATCTCCCAGTCTCCCATCGAGCCATCATCTCCGGCCATACGAAGGCTGAGATCTATTTATGCAGCAATCATATCCTTACAATTTGCGCCCAAGGCTGTATGTGGTGGTACATGTCAGTATCAGCTTTTACAGGATTATCGCTTTTTACAAAGAATAATAAGTAGAAAGGTCAGGAACGCTCGATGTATTCCCAAACCAGTCTAAAGATCGAGTGAGATTTCACGAAGTAAATTCTGTTACTGTAACGTCTAAAAGTAGGTCATTGATACACTGAGTCACCGAATGTTCTCACACGTAGACTCAATTACGATTGCCAATGTTTACAACGGTTCGAACCAGTCCCGGTTTGGGCAGTGAACCGGTTGCAGCGGTGCCGTTCAGAGGGTGGAACCGGTTCAAACCTGAACTGCCACTTCAGTGGAGTAAAGGAACTGGCTCGAACCGGTTCCCAGATGGTTCGAAATGACATCCAGATCAACTTTGTTAAATCAAATGCTGCATACATGATTCCCACCACCCAAGACATATTAAGCATCCCTCATGTCATCTGCTTTTGAAATAACTACCTCTAGCGAGGAAATGTCCATTTCACTGAAAGGATCATCATCGAATGCATTGGATGGTATACCCTCCAAGGCATCTTGAGTCATCTTGAGGTGATGACTTTGAGGACCGAGTACTAAGAGTGTTGAGGAACGAGTTCTACTCTCCATCTAGAGTCAGGATGGGTTGATCTTATACCTGTTCACAAGCTCTCGCCTGGCCAATAACCACCTACGATGAACCGGTTCGAACTAGTTCCGAACCAGCTAAACCTGCATTGTGAACCGGTTCCAGCGATGCGGTTCACAAGCCCGAACCAAACCCGAACCGCACCGCCAACTGCCGCTCCGAATCGGTTCACTACCGAACCGCTGCAACACTGACGATTACTCACAAGCCACTCGCCACCTATTAATTGTTGAATATTCAACCTCCTCCCACACGCTTCTTAAATCGAGCCTGATCCGAAGACCCAAGTAGCCGAATCCACTTTCTGCTTGACATCCCATGCTTGTTGTAGTACTAGTTCTGCCTGATTGTTTGCTAGATTTTGGATTGGGCGCATTAATCGGTTGAGGGTGTTCGTAATGCCACCGGCTGGTGAGGCGATGGCTGTTTGGAGATCGGCTTGGTGGTTTTCCTAGTGTGTCTCGAGGTGGCTGAAGCCCGTGGGGAGGGAAGTTCGTATACCATATTGCCAGTTTGATGTTGCTTCTCTAACTGGTTACTCATTCCAGTATCTGGTCGAGCTTTTGCTCTTGTTGCTGTTGATGTTGCTCAGTGTTCCTAAGTGGCCAGGCCCGGCCGGCTGCGAGGCTTTTTGCGGCGTAGGCTTTTCAAATGGTGGCCGGGCCGGGCTTGCGCCAAGGCAGGCCTCAGATGTTGCGGCCAGGCCGGCCTAATCTGCAGGCTACTAGAAAGCCGGGTGGCGGCCGGGCCGCTTTGAAACACTGATGTTGCTGTTGATGGTGGCTCTGCTGATGCCCCGTGCCCTGTTGCTGCTGGTGCTGTTGCTGCTGTTGTTGTTGCTGTTGTTGTTGCTGCTGAAACTGTTGCAGCGGGCCTTGTTGCTGCTGACCTCCTAGCGTAGCCCAGGGGATTCTATTCCGATGTACCGTTATAGCAACTCCTGGCGAAACCTGGACCTGCGCATATTCAGCTCCACTTTGGATGCCAAACTCTACCAACTGGTCAATGAACCTGTATAGGTTTTCTTCCCAGCCCAGACGCGCAAACAGTCCTGGGTAATGGACATGAACTTGTAAAATATCACTACATACGTAAAATTTGTCAGCATTATAGACTCTGTGCCCTGACCTTACTTACTACAGTTCCAAAATCATTTTCTTTTTGCTGGAATTGTGCGCGAGGATGCACCCATAAAACTGAATGTCTGGGATCTGATCCCACTGGTGGCTAAGGTATATTCTCACGAGAGGCTTGGGCAGTTTGACGCCTTTTTTCTCTCTAATACCGGCTTCTCTAAATATCTGAGCTTTTGATTTAACCATAATAGAAGTTGTGGAGTGGTGGGATATTGTGGAATGGTTGCCGATGTTGTGGAATTGAGGCGATATTGTGTCGCGGAGGTCAAAGTGTGAACGTCGGTTGATGTTGAGGACACGTTTTTAAGGTGATTGATGATTCGTGTTGTTACGATATGGAAGGGGAGAACCGTGTGAATAGACTAAGGTACAGAGAGGAGAGAGAAGGAGAGAGGCGCGAGATATATACAAGGGTAGTTGGGTGCCTTATGCCCTACCGGTCGTGTGCCTTGACATCAGCTCAGCTGAAGCTTAGCTCAGTTAGGTCCATGCCACACGTGTCACATGAGGCATCGGCAAAAATGCAAATCAACTATAGACTGCGCTACGCGCACACTCGCAGCACATGACAAGCTTCCCGTGGACCCCTGCACAACGCGTAGTCTATAGTCTTCCATAGTCGATTCATAGACATGTGCGCATTGGCTAATGGAACTATATATGGCTGGCGGTCGCCGATCAATGGAGATGGACCTATGCCAGTCTTTACTGCCGGCAGGCTTCGCTGGTACACAACACACTATGGGTACTATCGTTGAGAGCACTCTTGAGAGCCCGCCTAAGAGCCTGCTTGAGAGCCTGCTTGAGAAAGCCGCGTCTCAGAGGTTAGGTACACTCCGCGGAGCAACATCCTCTGTGAATGGACTGGAACAAATGTTCAAGGGTGGCACCAGCATACCCGAAGATATACCGAGGTACTCAATTTATATGCCATCTCTCTCCTTCTCTCCTCTCTCTCTATCTTCGTCTATGCGCGCGGTTCTCCCCATATCGCCATATTACGTGTAATGGAAGATAATTGACTGTATTCAGTAAGAATGATCATCTTAGCTCCCGTGTACATCCATGTGAGAGGACCCACAGTTGTGTGTGTATCCAGAGTGTTTCAATTAAAGTCGACTGTCACATTTCGCTACCCACACGTATCAGTCCCCAACCTGCTACTCCTTGCTCATATTTTGACTCCATCTTCTATTTACTACTTCTTTCATTCCTACAATCCTCTCTAATTCCCTTCAACTGATTTATGAGATTTGCACGGTATTATCGTTCGGTCTGGTACTAACGAATCTGCTTATTGGTTTTGTCCCTACAGTCTTGATATACGGTCATATATCTGCTCAACCTAGCATACTATAACCACTCAAAGTTTCTGCAGTCATTATCTGCTGCTTGTATCTATGTCCCAGACAGTCCTCTATACGACCCTGATCTTCTTTGCCGGCATCGCCATATGTCTCTTTGGAGGAGCATTCATTGGCTGGCTCGCCCAGGTTTGCTCAAGACCACGCCATGAGGTTCTAGAAGGTTCCGAATCCGACGAAGAAGAATGGCTAGGCATCATTGGTTGGTGTGTGAGCTTGTGGAAACGACAATGTCAGGTTAATAATACTGCTGAAACCGCCCCAGAACAACGAGCTGGTCTTGTTGGTTGGTTTTTGAATCCATTCAAACGACGGCGTGAGGGTCAGGACGCAGCCCAACCTGCCCCGGAAATTCATGCACCTCTCCCTCAACAGGCCCAGGACTTGCCCAGTCGAGCACGTGAGGTTCCCGGTGCTGATAATTCGGCCCCAGAAGAACAAGCTACTACATTTCGACGATTCTTGGGCATATTTCTGCGACAACGTGACGTTCCAGACGTCCCCGAACCAATCCTAGAAGCACGAGCAGCTCTATCTATCTCTCAACGGTTCTTGGACTTGTTCAGTCGCCATCAGGTCCCAGTACCCGTTGCACCAATAGCTACCCCACCTCCAACTGTCCCGGCTGATGATGAATCACTACCTCCTTATGAAGAAGGTGAACGTCCACCAGCCTACGACTACGACGGTCTCGGACTAATGGAGCGTCTGGAGCAAGGACTGATTGATGAGTTCGGCCGACCAGAACCGGGAGTCGATTCTGATGAGGGATCTCCGGAGAGCTTTCGTCGCTCTGAGTGGCTGAGGAGTACTGTTTTGGTCATCGATGTGGACTTCGATTCGGAACCGGACTCTGCGGTGGACCTTGAGCAGCGGCGTGGAACTACTAGGGCATCGGCATTTACGGAAGATTTGGATTAGGATTAGAATTTGGATGATTGGTGTGGAGGGATTATATTGCTATTTGTGCGTTTGTTTGAGTCCTTGAGATTGAGAATTGTGATTGGGATGTCGTTTGTGAACGGCTGAGTGATTGATTGGTATATGAAGAGCTGGACTTGTTTGTTTTATTTTATCTATCATTATTAAAAGATCAACTTTGTATAAAGTTGTGTAAGATTGCAATGTTTTTAAGGCTACACTATCTGCAGCAACGACGCCTGCTAGTTACGAATGTTTCAAAGAGCCAACATCAGTTCCTTCATTCATTTCGACAGAAATTGAGTTAATTCAGTGATCCGCATCTTCAAAGAATCTTTTAATCACGCTGAATTGGAGATTAACTCCCAATCATTGGGCCGTATGTATTTTTCTCACATTTTCAAACACTAACAGTGCAGGCCAAACCGTGAATAAGATAATTGAAGCTCCGGATCATGCGCACAAAATCAAGGAACACACCAGTCCGTCAATTATATTAAATGATAGAGCTTAGTTATTGTAGTAGTCATTTCTTGAGCAACAAATCATTTGGCACAAAAGCTATACGGCCCATGCTCACCAAGCTTTATTCATCTACCGTAAACAGCCGCCAATAACCAATGAACAACAGTATAACGATCTGCATCAATAACTCAGGGGATAATCCACCGATCCACGCAACATCCAATATAAATCAATGTTGCCAATGGCAGCTAAGAGAGCGTCATCAAGCCACCTCACTATCGAGTTCGTCAAGTTCCACAGTGTCCGGTTCATCGTGCACGCGAATCCTCTTGAACCCGGCCGCACGAAATCTCTCAAACAAACCACCGAACCAGATTCCGCGATTGATATTCCGACATGTGTAGTATATGCTGATGGTGGCAAGGCAGGCGAAAAAGAAAGCTGAGCACCCAAATATTCCACAGAAAGCATAGAACATCAGCCCCGGGGGACAAGCAGAGCGGATTGCGTAGATCGAGATGGTTGGCACTATGGAGGGGTTGAGTATTAGCTTGCCGAAGATAATGTGTGGGAGGAGTAGAGTAATAATTACTGGCGTCAAGATGTCGGTTGGGTGGAGACAGCAAGAAGTGAAGGTTCGAAAATGATCAATTTAGGAACGTTGAGGTTAGTGTCTAAGCAGTCACTAAGAACGGTAGAGGTGTCTGTCACGTTAGCTGGTGCCGATCACCATAAAAATTTAACCGACCCAACACCGGCATCACCAACCGACTACAACCAGATATGCCCTTCAATACAGGAACCGATCGAGGACAAACTACTGCGGAGGAGCAACTCAGAATAATTGAACTGCATTTGCAAGGCCATTCCGATTTTGAAATTATAAGGAGAGTCAGATTTTCAATTTCAACCTACGCTTTGCATCAAATCATCAACAGATGGTGGGATGAACAACGAGTCAAAAACGCTCCTAGATACAACCGACAGCCGGCAATCCTCAAGCATAGATTGAAGCTGAACGAGATCCGTACTGCAAGTGTGGAGCTTGCCACAACATCATCATCGGTACAACAAACGATTTCTTCTAGCCTCAGCGCCACATATTTTGAACAGCGTCACAATGCAACGAGAATCGCCCGCAATCTACCACCCGAAATCAGGCTGCAGATCTTCACATCGTTGCTTGACTTTCCGTCTGCGGCTGCACTTGCAAACACCTCCCGCATGTTCAATATTACGTTCAGGAACCACACCGCACAAATCCTGTTGTCCATTTTGCGAAGTGATCCCCGCTGGCAGGGGAATACGATAAACTTCTTCAGCCTCGCAGTAGATCTATGCCACTCTAAACCGCAACCAAACCAGGCGGCAGTCACACTGGCGAAAATCTGTTGGTGTTTCTGTAGCAAGTTGTATATCAGTCGAGCTAATTACAAACGTCGGCTATTCCCAGGCTCGCTGATTAGATCTATTCTAGTCGACGCAGACACCGTCACCCTAACGGCAAAGAACGTCCTGCGAAAACTTACAGCGCCATTGAAAGACCATCGTCGACATGACCCTTTACCCTGGTCCCAATATTCTTACGACCTAATGAGACGTTCAATCTACAACTTATGGATTTGCCACAACAGTGGCCAGTTACCTAGAAACACCCTCACCATGGCCTTGAAGGACTACCTGTTTGATACCAGGTGGAGGGATGGTGGTCATTCTCATCCCGCTGGAACGCGGGGCTTTGCTGATATATGTCGTGGGAGGGAGGCGATAATATATTCAGAATTGTATTCCCTGTGCAAGATGCAGTTTTATATTCGCAGCAGTCTGGGCTCTGATTAAATTGAAGAATCTGACTGATCGATTAAGAGAGTTGATAGGAGGGCTTTGCTAAAACCGTTTCATTTGGGCTGAGGTTGGAGTAGTTTGGATCATGGTGTTCGAGTATAAATTAGCATGTGAGCGGCGGTAGTGTCGTCAGAATCTTTGTTTACCAGGAAGAGTATATTAATGACAAAACCCACTCTGGAAGTTTTAGCCAGATACTATTGGTTCGCTCCAGGCTAGAGTCGTCTACAATGGCATCAATACACGTCTTTAACTACTACAAGGTCCCTGCAGAAATTGCTGCATCCAACACTTTATTCATCCTAACCCTGGGTCCAAAAAGGAATCCCGACACCCCCGATTGATTTCATGACACTTGTTCCCACCATGTGCGAACAGGAAGAAGGCAAATTCTGGTAATAGCAATCGGTACGTTCTTGTGTGCTGAAAGTGGACACTTTCCAAAAATGCCAACGCCAAACTCCACATCAATCTATATAATCAATTACAGTGTGAGGGTCCGTGAGTACTGGTAATGAAATCAAAGTTTCGGCCACCGAGAGGACGACAAATGCTGGTGGTGCGGCGGCGGAGGCAGGACGGCCCAGACGCGGGAACACCTCTTCCGCCACTGCAGCCGGTGGAGAGACCAGCAACGGGCACTATGGAAGGCGGTGGGAAAAGCGACGGGCTGGAAAGCGGGCAGATGCAGACACGTGCAGATCTCTGAGCTGTTTTCCGTGGAAGAGTGCGACCAAGCGGTGATGGACTTCCTGGCGGCTACT
>Ga0307515_10010909_pt1 | contig 17337 bp, 13 predicted proteins | sample 17_EM_MG_FD_194513 | JGI IMG/M metagenome (GOLD analysis project Ga0307515, IMG submission 194513) | Populus trichocarpa ectomycorrhiza microbial communities from riparian zone in the Pacific Northwest, United States - 17_EM | ecosystem: Host-associated > Plants > Roots > Unclassified | place...
GCATATTGAGGATCGATTCCGCCTGCAGGTCGGTGAGGCTGAACCTCTCCATCATCTCCTGCTTGGGTTCATCCTCCTCGCGGATGATGCGGATCACCTCATCGATATTGAGATAGGCGATCAGGTAGCCGCCGAGGATTTCCAGCCGGCGATCGATCGCCGCCAGCCGGTGCCGCGAGCGGCGGATCAGCACTTCCTTGCGGTGCGCTAGCCACTCGACCAGCACCTCTTTCAACGACATGACCCTGGGCACCTTGCCCATGGAGAGCACGTTCATGTTGAGCGAAATGCGGTTTTCGAGCTCGGTCAGCCTGTAGAGCTGCTCCATCAGCAGCGCCGGATCGACCGTGCGGCTCTTGGGGATCAGCACGATCCGTACGTCCTCGGCGGATTCGTCGCGTATGTCCTCGAGCAGCGGCAGCCGGCGTGCCAGCAGCAGTTCGGCGATCTTCTCGATCAACCGCGACTTCTGCACCTGGTAGGGAATTTCGGTGATGATGATCTGATAGCCGCCCCGACCGAGATCCTCCTGCAGCCATTTGGCGCGCACGCGGAAACCGCCGCGACCTGTCGCATAGGCGTCGATGATCGTCTTCTTGTTGTCGATGATCGTGCCGCCGGTGGGGAAATCAGGGCCTGCGACATGCTCGACAAGGTCCTCGATCGTCGCATCGGGATTCTTGATCAGCAGCAGTGCGGCGTCGCAGAGTTCATGCACATTGTGCGGCGGGATATTGGTCGCCATCCCAACCGCGATACCTGACGAACCGTTGGCGAGAAGGTTCGGGAAGGCGCCCGGCAGGACAACCGGCTCTTCGTCTTCCTCGTTATAGGTCGGACGGAAATCGACCGCGTCCTCGCCGATGCCTTCGAGCAGCAGCGAGGCGACCTCGGTCATGCGCGCTTCCGTATAGCGCATGGCCGCCGGGTTATCGCCGTCGATATTGCCGAAATTGCCCTGGCCATCGACGATGGGGTAGCGGATGGCGAATTCCTGCGACAGGCGCACCAGCGCATCATAGATCGACTGGTCGCCATGCGGATGGAATTTACCCATCACGTCACCGACGATGCGGGCGCATTTCTTGTAGGCGGTGTTGGGCCGCACGCCCATTTCGCTCATCGCATGGACGATGCGGCGATGCACCGGCTTCAGGCCATCGCGGACATCAGGCAGCGCCCGATGCATAATCGTCGACAGCGCATAGGCGAGATATCGCTCCTCAAGCGCTGTCTTCAGATCGACCGGCTGGATGTGGTCGCCGCCGCCGGGCGGCAAATCATTGGTTCCCATGGCATCGCTTTAGCCAAACATACCGGAAAGGGCAAGAATTCCACACGATTGCGCTGTGGATAGCATGTCATGCATGGATGTCGAATTGACACGTATTAACTGCATCATGAAAAATCATCACGGATGGATTGAACGCTGCACGCGAGTCTGGTTATGACGGACTGTGTATCAAACACGATTAGTCGAACGTCATATCTTTCAGGGGCATCAATGCGTATTATCATTCAAGTCATGGCGGCATTCGCGCTGCTGCTATTCTCCGGTTGGACCTCCGCTTCGGGGGAAACACTCAACGCCAAGGCCAACGTGGTCAATCCGGTCGGCTTCTTCTATTTCTACACATCGCGCGAATATGGCTGCGAAACGCTCGGCAGGCCGATGGTCCGCGTCAGCCGCAAACCGCAAAACGGAACGCTGCGGACGGAAGTGCGGAAGTCGGTTATGAATCCCAAGGGTGCCTGCAAGGGACGACCCGCGATCGGAGTGGCGGTCTGGTATACCCCGAACAAGGGCTATCGCGGGCCGGATCGCTTCAGCTTCACGATGAGCTTTCCGGGCGTAGCACCTGGCTCTACCTATGGCCAGAGCAGACATCAGAGCTACAACGTCAACGTCAAATAGGGTCTTCCCTATACAGTCATCCGACTGTTTGAACTCGCGGTTACCATAACCGCGAGTTCCCCAAAAAAAGTCTGAATTCCAGTGGGATATTGCCTGGCTTGAGAATATAAGCGGGCCATCAACCGTTTTTGCTGTGGATGCATTCCAACCGAATTCCGACCTTTAGAAAGGGACCAACCATGAAATTGAACCGCTCCTTCGGCGTGCTGCTGGCCGGCACCGCGTTCATCGCGTTTGCAAACTCGGCCTTCGCGCTCGACGGCAATGACGTGCTCGCCAAGATCAATGCGCTTTACAGCGTCCAGGGCGGCAAGATCGAAGCTGCCTCGACTTCTGTCGATGGTGCCAATGTCAAGCTGACCGGCGTGACCGTGAGCGCTGCCGGCACGGACGGCAAGTCCTTTCCGATCGGCGACGTGACGCTCGAAAATGTCGAAGAAGGCGACGAAGGCTACACGATCGAGAAGATCGCCTTCGCCGACATCAACACGACGCAGGAAGGTGCGACGATCACCGCGACCGGCATGAGCATCGGCGGTGTTTACATCCCGAACGAGCCGAAGCCCGGCACGATCGATTCCATGATGCTCTATGAAAACTTCGCCGTCGGCCCGGTCACCGTGTCGACCCAGGGCAAGCAGGTCTTCTCGCTCGCAAGCGCCGAGGGCAATCTCACCGCCGCCGAAGACCAGAGCAAGTTCGACTTCGACGCCACTATTTCGGGCATCAATGTCGACATGACCGCGGCACCCGATCCGAAGGCGCAGGAAGCCATCACCGCGCTCGGCCTGCAGAACGTCACGGGCGAAGTCACCATGAAGGGCTCCTGGACGGTTGCCGACGGCAAGTTCGAGATGAGCGAATATGCCTTCGACTTCGACAAGGTCGGTCGCCTCGACATCAATTTCTCGATGTCGGGCTACACGCTCGATTTCATCAAGGCGATGCAGGATGCCGTCAAGGCTTCCGAGACCAACCCTGATAAGGCCGCCGGCCAGCAGGCACTCGGCATGGCGATGATGGGGCTTATGCAGCAGCTGATCTACAATGGCGCCTCGGTCCGCTTCGACGATGCCGGCATTACCGCCAAGGCGCTGGAATTTGCCGGCAAGCAGCAGGGCGTAGACGGCAAGCAGATGGCGCAGTCGGTCAAGGGCATGCTGCCGATGATGCTCGGCATGATGAACATGCCCGACCTGCAGAAGCAGATCGAAGCCGCCGCCGGCGCTTACCTCGACGATCCCAAGAGCCTGACCGTCTCCGCCAACCCGGCCCAGCCGCTCGCCGCCCCGCAGATCATGGGTGCGGCCATGGGCGACCCGGCCAATCTGGTCAAGACGCTCAACGTGCAGGTCACTGCGAACGATTGATCGGCAATCGCTGCTCTCTGAAATGCGACAACCCGGAAGGCTTGGCCTTCCGGGTTTTTTGCCAGAACATGAAGGCTGGGAATTCGCCGGCACCAGATACAATCGGTCGCAATTTCTGATAGAACCAATAATTGTATTTTTACTTTATACACTTGAAAATTGATTATGCCCGTGTGATGATCACTCGTCTTTCATGGGGGACGAGGAAATGCACAAACAATTCAGGATTGTGCCGATCCTGCTCGTCGTCGGGTTGAATCTGATGTTCGCAACCGGTGTGAGCGGGCAAGAAAAACTCAAGGCGAGCGGCTCGAAAACTGACGTTTCAGAGCTGGTCGGCGATACCAGTATTATCGCTGAATCGCAGGTGCTCGCGGATGAGGCTAGCAGGCTAGCGGCGGAGATCAATTCGAAGGACCGCGCCGATAGAACCAAGTATATCGCCGAGATCAGAACAATCAGAGTCAAAATCACCAAGAAAACGCCAATTCTCAGGACTCTTCTCGACAACATGAGGAGGACGAAGGACAGTCTCGGCATCTCGGCTTTTGACAAATTGTCGCCTCCGGTCGACGTTCCGAACGAGGCGGCTGAGAAAGCAAGCGCCGAAGAACAAAGTACCATCCAGCGTGACATCGACATGGTCAAAATCGACCTCGCCGATAAAAAGAAGGTGGCGCCAGCATCCGTCGAAATTGAAAAGCTTGAGGCCCATCTCGAATTCCTGAACCGCAAACTGCAATCGCACGTCGATGCACAAAAGCGGGCGGACAAGCGCGCCGAGGAGGCAGCGAAGTATGTGGACGATCTGAATACTCGCCGGGCAGCGGTCTACGAGGAACGGGGTCGGCAAGCAAAGGCGATGGATGCAACGATAATAGAAGGAGACACTGCCGCGAGAAACCTCGATGAGGCGCTGAACATCCTGGATGACCTGTCGGGTTCGCTTCTTCAAGCTGATGCGGAAGGCGCTGCTTACACCGACAGAGCGACTCTGGTCTTCGCGGTCCTGGTCGGTGGGGTGATCATCGGCTTCTTCTTCATCGCATTCACGTCCAATGAAGTGAAGACTGCGATCTTCGCCGGCGATTCGGGGATTCAGTTCGTCACGATGTTCTCGCTGGTCATCGCGATCATCCTATTCGGTGTATTGAAGATACTCGAGGGACGCGAGCTCGCTGCATTGCTCGGCGGCCTTTCGGGATATATTTTGGGGCGAGGATCTCAAAGAGACCAGGCGGGCCGCGAGAACCCGCCTCCGATACAATCCGGAGCACCGCCAGTGGCGCCGGTCGCAGCCGAGCCCGCGCCAGTTGCGCCGGCCGCGCCGGCTGCACCTGCCGTCCCTCCGGTTCAGTCAGACAAACCGCCGGCCGATGCCGAAGCTGCAGCAGCCCAGGAAAAGCCGTCAGCCTAATCGCTCCGGGACATGAGGGGAAAGTCCAGGCGGCGTTCACCGCCCGGACCGATCGTTCACTTCACCTCGCGGCTTCCCGACCAGTCGATGTTGCGGGTGAAGTACATCGTTGCGGCGATCGTCACGAAGGAGATCAACGCGCCTGCGAGCAGCGCATATTCGTCCTCCCTGAGGATCAGATACATGACCGCGTAGGACAGGCCGAGCACCACGGCGAGCGACACGCCGTTCCTTCGACTGCCGGTGACGGTCCCGACATAGGAGGCGATCAGCAACGTCGTGGCGGCGGCGGCGATGCCGTAGGCGATCACGAAGCCGAGGTGTTCGGAGAGCGCCAGGAGCAATATGTAGAAGATGATCAGCGCGAGACCGGTCAGAACATATTGCACCCAATGCACCATCCGGCCCCCCTTCAATTCGATGATGAAGACGGCGAAGAACATCAGCGAGATGAAGCCGACGGAATATTTCAGCGTGCGCGACACGACCTGGTAGAACTTCACCGGCTCGACGAGATTGACCGACATCAGGTTGCTTCCAAGGGGCAGCACGTTGGATGCGATCACCTTGTCGACGCCGCGGGCGAGATAGGGGATCGTCCAAGCCGCCTCGAAACCTTGCTTGGTGATCGTCTTCGTCTCCGGCAAGAACAGTCCCTCGAAGCCGGGGTCCGGCCAGTTGGCTGATGCCGTGAACATGGTGGTCTGACCGGCCGGGGCGAGCGAGAATTTCGCCGAACCATTGAGCGAGAGATCCATCTCGAAGGCAAAGCCCTTCTCGATCAGCGAACGCTCGACGGGCCGGTTGATGCCGGTATCGCTCTGCGCGTAGCCCTGGTTCGCGTCATATTCGGCATATCCCGTCTTCAGTCCCTTGATGCTCTTCATGCCCGGCTGGAAGGCCAGCGCCGCGCCGCCATCGATCTTGATATCGGCGTTGGAACGGATGCCCGATATGTCGGCGATGTTCATGACGAGGAAGGCTCGATCAAGATCGGGCGTGCCCTCGACCTGGGCGAGGCTCTGGCGCAAATCGGTACCGAAGCGGCCGCTGAACTTCATCTTGGCGTTATAGACTGGCAGCGAATAGATCGAGAGTTTTCGCGCCTCGGTGTCGAGCCTGGCGTCGACCTTCAGTTCCTCGGGCATCAGAAGCGCCCATTCCTGTACCGGCATGGTGGTGATGGTGCCATTGTTGTTCTGGGTGCGATTTACGAGCATCGGCACGGCGAGATAGGGGCCGTTGACGATCTGCGGACCACCCCACCCGGCGGAAATGCGCGCCGAGACCTCGTTGGCACGCTCGGATCGCTCCTCGACCAGCGCCCAGACGAGCAGCGTGGGGATGAGCAACAGGATAGTGAGCACGCCGATGATGATGAATTTCACGCCCGGCGAGCGCATGAAGGTGGAAAAGCCGCCCGCCCGCGAAGGCTCGGCCGGCGTATCAACCGAGGGCGGCAGAAGGCCGGCCTCTCGATCGACCTCGTTGTCTTGATCTGTCATCGTATTCCCCTGTGGTGTCAGCTGATCAACTCAGCGGAAACAAGCTGCGAGGGGATTACGGCCCTATCACCGCGGAAATTCGCCGGGATGCAGGCGAAATTCCGGCTTTTCAAGGGAGCCGCCGGCAAATGCCGGCCAGCCGCCTTCCTTTACGATATCAGGTTGTCTGATGAGAAGGAGGTGAGGATGTTCAGCACGATCGCCATGTCGGCATCCGCACTCAGCAACTGATCATGATCAAGATCGATATACAGGGTCTTCGTCACGGTATTGTAGAACGCGCTGGCATCCGAGGTGGAAAGCGCCGCCAGTCCCCCCGCGTTGTCGGTGAAATTTCCGACGAAGCCGACATGAGCGAAGGACGAAATATCTATTCTGTCGGTGCTGGCAAAAAACTGGACAGTGTCGTGGCCGGCGCCGAACGAGGACTGGTCCTGCGCCGTGAAGATCAGCGTGTCGGCAGCCGCCCCGGCAATCAGCGTCACGTGGTCCGCGCCGAGCGAGCCATATACGGTGTTGTTGCCGCGTCCCGTGGCGATAGTGTCAGCGCCCGCGCCGCCTACCAGCACGTCGTCACCCCCTCCGCCGGTTATCGTCGCACCGGTCGCCACAAACGTCTGCGATGCGTCTATGAGACCGGAAAGGTCCACGCCTGCGTCGTTATCGATCACGAGCGAGGCGATATAGCTTGTTGCACCGATTGATGCCTTCAGTTCGAACCGTAGTTCGCCCGATATCTCGACCGAGGCCGCATCGACTGCGGATCCGAGCGCCGACAGATAGACGACGCCCCCTTCCACGAGATTTTCGATCGCCAGTCGCGAAAGATGTTCGGCGGAGAGGCCGGCCGAGGAACTGCCGAGACTGTTTTCGGAGACGACAAGATTCATGGAATCCGTCGTCACGCCCTGGGCGCCGGCGACTTTGACGGTAAGACCGTCCGCGAAATAGCCCATGACGTCGAGCGTCGCCGCGCTGCCGAGACCGTCGAGGGTGACGGCACCCACGGAAGAGTTCAGGGTGACACGTGTCAGACCGATCCCCGCAACATCGTAGACCCCCGAGGCGTCGTTGACCTTCAGCGTCTCGAAATTCTTCACCGCGCCGGCAAGATTTGATGCCTCACCGGTGAATTCGATCGCGTCCTTGCCAGCGCCCCCGTCGTAATACTGGGATCCAGCGTCAAAGGTGTAATAGAGCACGATGTTGTCGGCACCGCCGGCGAGCAACACTTTGGCTGTCGCCTCCGGGCTGCCGCCGATCGAGATGATGTCGAGGGTTTCCGCCCCCTCGCCGCCGCTGACCGCCACAAGATCGTCACCGCCGATCTCGGCCGTCGTCGCCATCGCGCTTCCGGTTGAGTCGAATTTTTCAAGCGCGCGAAAGGCCCCGGTATCGGAGGTCAAGGTCACGCTCTGCGTACCCTTGACGAAAATCTCGCGTATCGTCGCCTCTCCGCTGGCTTCCAGCTTGAGAAAAGTCCCCGCGGAGCCACTTGAAATGACAGTCAACGATTCGACGTCCACGGCGCTTCCGGTCAGTTCGATATCCGTATTTCCATCAAGTGTGACTTCCAGCGCTTGGAAAGCCTGTCCGTTCGCGGCGTGCAGTTCGACCTTCGCCAGCCAGCTGCTGGCGGCAGACAGTTTGAAAGTCTCGTATCTGTCGGTATTCAGGTCGTTGAGCACGTATCGATCATCGTCGCCGCCCGATATCCGCAGGGACGAGACGGACCGTGCATTGGAGACCTGGATATCCTTCACGCCGTCGTCAACGCTTCCCACGAAGCTTATGCCGGCAAGCTTCGTGGCTCTGATCAGATCCAGGCTGGCCGACTCGCCATCAACATAGAATTCGCCACGCTCGATATTCTTGAGAGTGGGCGCTATCGGCTCGCTTCGTATCGTCGCCCGTATCAAGTCGATGCCCTTGCCGCCGTCGATCCGATCTTCCGTCGTCAGCCGCAACTGCTCGTCAGGATTGGCGCCGCTCAGAACCGCCTCAAAGCTGTCGTTGCGATCCTTGCCCTTGAGTTTGTCGTTTCGTGCAGTGAGCTTATATTTCGCCAAGTTTCAGCCTCCGATGGAGGCCAATTGATAATAAAGCGATCATGCGTGAGCCTTGAGCACGCGTTTTTTGCCTCTCCTTTCCGGCTCCCTCGATGGTATTGCTGTAGCGATCCCCCGGGGAGCATCACGAAATCAGGCTGGAGGACGGGAGGCTGCCGAGCCCGGGCAGCGCGATTTCCCTGTCGTGGTTCGGACCCAGCGCCTTGTCCATGGCGGGTTCTTTCGGTCTCGATTGCCGCCATGATCGGACAATCGCGCCGTCCGCGTTTGTTCCAAATGGGATAGGGTGCGCGCGGCCCCTGCAACCGCGCGCCTCCCTCGCGGCGCCTATCCGATGACATTGAAAGAGTTGAAGCTTGACAGCCCGGTCAAGGTCACGCTGAGATCATGGGCGGCATCGAGCTGGCCGTCGTGATTGATATCGACATGCAGCGTCTGCGTCGCGGTGTTGAAGAAGGCCCGGCTCTGGGCGCCCGACAACAGCGCCAGCCCGCTGGCCTGCGATGTGACATTGCCGACGAAATTCACGCCCGACACCAGATCATTGATATCGATCGTATCCACTTGGCTGAAATTCGTGACTATATCGCCCGACCCAAAGGCGGAGTCGGTCTGTTGGTCGAAGACCAGGACGTCTAGGCCGCCGTTGAGCATCATGTTGATGTGGTCGATTCCATTCGAACCATAGACCTTATTATTGCCGCCGCCGGTGTTGATTGTGTCATTGCCGAAGCCGCCGACCAGGATGTCGTCGCCAGCGCCACCCGTGATGGTCGCGCCGGAGGCGACGAACGCCAGCTCGGAAAATTCGAGGCCGGTTATGTCGGCGCCGGCGGTATTCGTGATGGCGATGGTCGAAATATAATTCACGCTGCCAATAGCGGCGGCAACCGCGATATCGGACGTGCCGCCGATCGTCAGGCGTAACGGATCGCTCTCCGAGCCGACATTCTCGAGCATGAACGTGCAGTCCCCGGTGTAGCTGTAGACGGCAAGCTGCGACAGGCCCGGCGACGAGAAACCATGGTTCCCGTCGCCGATGATGCTAGGGCCCGTCATCGTCAGATAGAGCACATCGTCCATCGAGGATAAGGCGCCATCGACATTCACCTGGAACGGCACTTCCTGGTTGGCTGCAAGCTGGATGAAAGTGCCCGACTGGACGTGATCCAATGTAACGTCGTCTGATGTGCCGAACAGCCTGATGTCGTCCGCGCCGCTGCCCTCCAAATCATAGTAGCCATCCGCATTGGTGATGTATATACGCCCGAAATCCCGGAAGAGACCTGCGGAATACTCGATCCCTCCCTCGATCTGAACGACATTCTGGCCACTGCCGCCCGAAATGGCTTGGTATCTGCCATCGAGTGTCGAGCCGTCGAGATAGATCACGTCGCTTCCGTCGCCGAGCAGAATCTGCGCCCTGTGCGCTTTGGTGCCGCCGATATCGCCCAGATGGATGATGTCATCGCCGCTGCTGCCTTTCAACAGGGTGAGTTGCGGCCCGTTGAACGTCATCTCAATATCACCCGACGCCTTCGAAGCATCCAAGACCGTTAGATTCTTCAGCTCAAGCGTACCGGCCACTTTGAGATTGGCGGCGCCGCCGATTGTCAACTTCGCGGTGTGATTGAATGTGGATTGCGCAAGCAGCGTCAGCAGGTTGTTCTGTTCCCCAATGGAGTGAATGGCAATCATTCTGGCCGCGATGTCGTCGAAGAGCGCTATGTCCGAGCGATCGAGCGTGACATCCAGCCGTGCGAGCGGCTTCGAGCCCAGGGTTTCGATATAGAGCGCCATCGATGTGCAGCCGGTAAAGGTCAGGTTCTCAACCTTGACCCTTTTGGTATCGATTCCCTCGAGCGATGCAAAGCGGCTGTCGCCGTAGTTTGTAAAAGACGCCGACGAAACAAGGGTCGCGTGACTCACCGCCAGAAAGGATTTGAAATCGATGAATTCGAGCGCTGTCATCTGCCGCGCCCTCGCAAGATCAAGCATCATCTCGGAAGGCTTTGCATCGGTGAAGCGGCCAAGCTCGATATTCTTCATACCTGCCTTGATCAGATCGCCGTCGAGTGTCGCCTCGATCATGTCCCTGCCGCCGCGCCCGTCGAGCCTGTCGGCGCTGGTCAATGTCGGTGAGTGTTCACCGCCATCAAAGGCTAGAGGCGCGAGAAAAGTGTCCTTGCCGTTCGAACCGTTGATCTTGTCGACAACTACTGAGAGATCGTGAAATTTGGGCATTCGGCGGCTCCAATTGCAAGTATGCTGCCCTGATGCGCTTTGCCCGGATCAGTCGCTTGACCCAAATGGGATGGGTGTAGAAAAATTCCTGGATCAATGAGAATTACTGCATCGACGAGAATAGAAGACGTTCCCCGTGCGTCTTAACAAGAATAAAAGTCGATGCTTCTGGGGGAACGAAGCCATGCGCACTAATTTTCATTCAGGTCGAGTGGCGAGCCCATGAGCATGGTCGCGGCCATTCCGGAAGCCCGTATCCACGCGGCCATCGGCCGGCTCTATGACGCCGCACTCGATCCGGAACTGCTTCCATCGGCCTTCGACCATGTGGCCGAGGTCTGCGGCGGCATGGGGGTCACGCTTTTCCCGCATGATGCGGATGAGTCGCCGCTCACTTATGTCAGCGGCTCGATCCTGGAAGCGGCGTCCGAATATTTCACCGACTGGCTCGACCGCTGTCCGCGCGTTGCCTATTCCAAACGCAACCCGATCTTCGACCGGGTGTTCTGGGACGGCGAGATCCTCGACGAGGACACGATAAAGACCGATGCCTATTTCCGCGACTATACCAGGCGGCACGACCTCCGCTACTCGGTCGTTCGCGCGACCACCGGCCTGCATCGCACCGCCCGCTACGTTTTCTCAACCCCCTTTTCGCTCAAATCGGGTGTGCCGGACGCTTCGCAGATCCGCGCTTTCGATATCCTGTCGGGGCATGCGGTCCGCGCGCTGCAGGTCTGCCGCAAGCTCGCCGGCGCCAATCCCGTCGCGGCGGGGCTTGAAACCCTGATGAACCACGAAACGCATGGCGTGATGATCGTCAACGCTTTCGGCAATGTCGTGCATGCCAATCCTGTCGTGGCGCGGCTGGCGGGCGATGGCCTGACCATCCATAAGGGACGGCCGGTGGCTGCCACGCTTGACGGCCAGAAGAGCCTCGGCGCCCTGATCCGCAAGACGATCTGGCCCGCCAGCGAAGCGCCCGAACAGGCTCCCGTGGCGCTGCCGCGCGGCCCGGGCCGCAAGCCGCTGCTGGTCCAGGCGATCCCGCTGCGCGCCGGCGAGCAGGTTACCGCGAGCGGCCTGCTACGCGCCAATGCCGGCGCGCTGGTGCTGGTGGTCGATCCTGAAATGGCGAGCCCCAGGACCGAGGTGGAGACCTTTCGTCTGCTGGGCTTGACCGCGACGGAAGCAAAGATCGCCTCCATTCTCGGCATCGGCTCGAGCCCGGAGGCCACAGCCGACATGCTGGGTCTTTCGGTCGGCACCGTGCGCAATCACATCAAACGGATTTTCTCCAAGCTCGACATTTCCCGCCAGGGCCAGCTCGTCGATCTCGCCGGCCGGCTGTCCGTGATGACATCAGGACGCCACTGATGGCGCGACAGCCGGCATTATTTGCGGCGGGCGCTTGAAACACCGCTGTTGCAGCGCAATATGTCATGGAGCCGGATACGTACAAGCGTCCCTCCCCGCCGGCTCCTTCGGACCCCCGCTGCTTTTTTCATGCGCGCCGGCCCGACCGTATCTTTCAAAATCTCTCTCAAGGATTTCCACCATGCGCTATAAAACGTTGGGAAATACCGGCCTTGCCGTATCCGAAATCTGCCTTGGCACCATGACCTTCGGCGGCAAGGGCTTCTGGACCGCGATCGGCCAGCTCGACCAGTCCGTCGCCGACAATGTCGTTTCCAGGGCTCTCGATGCAGGCGTCAATTTCATCGATACGGCCGATGTCTATTCCGAAGGTGTTTCCGAAGAAATCACCGGCCAGGCGATGAAGAATTCGGGCCGCCCGCGCACCGATATCGTGCTCGCCACCAAGGTCTTCGGCTCGATGGGGACCGGCCGCAACGACAGTTCCTCCTCGCGCGGCCACATCATGGATGGCGTCAAGGCCAGCCTGAAACGCCTCGGCACCGACTATATAGATCTCTACCAGATCCACGGCACCGATCCGATTACGCCGGTCGAGGAGACGGTGCGCGCCATGGAGGACCTCGTTCGCCAGGGCCATGTCCGTTACTGGGGCATTTCCAACTGGCAGGCCTGGCGCATCGCCAAGGCAATCGGCATCGCCGACAAGCACGATTATGCCAAGCCGGTCACCCTTCAAGCCTATTACACCATCGCCGGCCGCGACCTCGAACGTGAGATCGTGCCGCTGCTCGAAAGCGAAAAGCTCGGCCTGATGGTGTGGAGCCCGCTCGCCGGCGGCTTCCTCTCGGGCAAATATGCCAGGGAAGGCGGCGGCCCAAACGATGCGCGACGCGCCGCATTCGATTTCCCGCCGCTCAACAAGGACCGCGCTTTCGACTGCATCGACGTCATGCGCGAGATCGCCGAGGCGCGCGGCGTGTCCGTCGCCCGCATCGCGCTCGCCTATGTGCTGAACAAGCGCTTCGTGATGTCGGTCATCATCGGCGCCAAGAACATCGAGCAGCTTGACGACAACCTTGCCGCCACCGAGATCGAACTGTCGGCGGACGAGATGGAAAAGCTCGACGCCATCAGCGCGCTACCTGCCGAATATCCCGGCTGGATGCTGACCCGCCAGCAGGAAGCACAGTTCGCACGGCTGGCGCCGTTCAAGAAGTAATCAAGTCTGGTGCTCGCCCCTTCACTGGGGCGAGCCATCCAGCCCCGCCTTCATCGCCCCCAGCACGCTCATCGCATGCCCGGCATACTGGCTGATCCAGCGGTCGTGGATTTCTTGGATCGGCAGCGCGTTGAGATGATTCCAGCGCTCCCTACCCTCGCGGGTCACCAGCACGAGCCCCGCCCCCTCCAGAACTTTCAGATGCATCATCACCGTGCAGCGGTCCATATCGGGAAACGCTTCGCAGAGCACACCCGTGGTCCGCGGCGCGTCCCTGATCGCATCTAGCAGCCGCCGTCTGGTGCCATGGGCCAAGGCCCTGAAAATCTCGTCGTCTTTTGAATCACTTGACATGTTATGTTTTTATAACATATTCTAATTCCAGTCAAACGATGGAGGACAGCATGACGCTGGAATTTCGTGTGAATGGCCGTATCGGCCGCCCCGTGGCCGAAGTCTTCGACGCCGTCGTCAACCCCACCAAGCTCTCGGGCTATTTCACCACGATCGGCGGCGCCAGCGCGCCTCTGGTCGCCGGCACGACCGTGACCTGGTTCGGCATGGCGCCCGTCATCGTCGATGAGGTCGAGGAAAACCGGAGAATCGTCTTCCGCTGGGATGCCATGGTCGACGATGGCGAGGATGCCTACAAGACCAGGGTCGAGATGCGCTTCAAGCAGTTGGACGACGGCGGCACCATGGTGACGATCGGCGAGACCGGATGGCGCGAGAATGCCCGCGGCCAGAAATCGTCCTACATGAACTGCGAAGGATGGTCGCAGATGCTGGCTTGTATGAAGGCCTATGTCGAATACGGCATCAACCTGCGCGACGGCTACTATCCGAGCGAAATGAAGGGTGTGGTCGCCTCCGAACAGAACATCGAGATGTGAAGGAGCAGATCATGACCGAACCCGTTGCCCGAAGCGAACTCCTGATCCGCCGCCCGATCGCCGATGTCTTCGAGGCCTTCGCCGACCCCGCAATCACCACCCGCTTCTGGTTCACCCATGGTTCGGCGCGCCTGACCGAGGGCGCCGAAGTCGATTGGACGTGGGCGATGTACGGTTTCATGACGCATGTGCAGGTGCTAGCCGTCGAACCCCACAAGCTTATCCGCGTCAACTGGGACACGGAAAACAATCCCACGCAGGTCGAATGGCGCTTCGCCGAACAACGCCCCGGCCAGACTTGGGTCGAGGTCGAAAACAGCGGCTTCAAGGGTGATGACGACGCCCGGCTCCAGGCGGTACTCGACTCCACCGGAGGTTTCGCGCTGGTCCTGGCCGGCGCCAAGATCTGGCTCGAACACGGTATCGAGCCGAATTTCGTGCTCGACCGCCATCCCGGCAGGCGGGTCGAAGGCTGGAAAGACAGATAGAGGAAACAGCACCATGACATCAGAGATCAAGGGCGGCATCAACATCGCCATGAAGGTGCCGTCGCACCAGTACGACGCCGTGATCGCCTTCTACCGCGACGTGGTGAAACTGCCCTCCTTCGACGCCAAGGCCCCGGCGATCGGCTTCCTGCTCGGCCCCAACCGGCTATGGATCGACGAGGCGCCGAACTATACCCAGGCGGAAGTCTGGCTCGAACTCTTCACCGACGACCACAAGACCGCCCTCACCCATCTCGAAGCCGGCGGCGCGGTCCGTTGCGACCAGATCGAGGATCTCGGCCCGGATTTCAAGGGTGGCTGGATCATGAACCCGGCCAATATCGTGCACATGGTGCGGACGCCGGATGCGTGGTGAGGCTCAATGGAAATCCCCGCCGGCGCCGGCTTCCAGATGTTCAGAACTGGAAATCGCCCGCGTCGAGGTCCTTGATCCTGACGCCCTCCAGCGTAATCACATCGCCCTGGGTGCCATTGATGACCACGCTCGTGCCCTGCTGCCTCATGTGGCCGGCCTTGAGATCGGTGAAGTCGGTGATCGAAGCGAGGCCCGAAAGGTCGATCACATCATGATCGCTGCCCTTGGCGTCGAAATCCTTGATCCTGTCGGCATCGTCATCGGTGTTGAAGACGAACGTGTCGATACCGGCACCGCCAAACAGCGTATCCTTGCCCTTGCCACCGGCGAGTATATCGTCGCCGTCCAGCGCCTTGAGAATATTCTTTCCTGCATTGCCCGTGAGACTGTTGGCCGTGGCGTTGCCGGTCGCCTTGATATTCGCCAGCCCGGTCAATGTCAGGTTCTCGATATCGGCCAACAAGAGCAGGCTGAATCCGACCGATGCACGCACTTCGTCGGTTCCTTGCGCCGCCAGTTCCTGAATCTGGTCGCTGATGGAATCGACCACGTAAATGTCGTCGCCGTCGCCACCGATCAGCGTGTCGGCGCCGCCGCCGCCGGTAAGCGTATCGGCGCCGTCGCCGCCTTCGAGTGTGTTGTCGCCGGAATTGCCGGTGAGGACATTGTCGAGTGCATTGCCGGTGGCATTGATATCGCCTGAACCGGTCAATGTCAGGTGCTCGATGCCGAACATGCCAGCGAGACTGAAACTGATCGATGACAGCACCGTATCGGTTCCCTGCACCGCCATTTCCTGTATCTGGTCGCCGGTGGAATCGACCACATAGATGTCATTGCCGAACCCGCCGATCAGAATGTCGTCGCCGGCCTTGCCGTCGAGCGTGTCATTGCCGCCAAAGCCGATCAGCGTCTCGTCCCAGCTGGTGCCCGCAAGGCTGTCTGCCAGTGCCCCGCCCCGGACATCGGCGGCGAAATGGCGCTGGTAGATGCCACCACCATGGCCGTCCTGGCCAAGGGACGTCCAGGTCACCAGCCAGCCGCCATCGGCCAACGCCGTCACCGAGGGACTGCCCTGATCGCTCGTGGTATAGGTATTGATCCGAGTTTCCGTGCCGGATGCCACTCCCTCGGCATCGTAGCGCTGCTGGTAGATGCCAGTACCACTGCCATCCTGGCCAGAGGACTGCCATGTCACCAGCCAGCCGCCATCGGCCAGCGTCGTCACCGAGGGAGTGGACTGATCGCTCGTAGTATAGGTATTAACCTGCGTTTCCGCGCCGGATGCCACGCCACCAGCATCGTAGCGCTGCTGGTGGATGGCGTACACATCGCCATCCGCGCCGCAGGACTGCCATGTCACCAGCCAGCCGCCATCGGCCAGCGCCGTAGCCGACGAAGCGTACTGAGCGAGCGTGGTATAGCTATTGACCTGCGTTTCCGTGCCGGATGCCGCGCCATCGGCGTCATAGCGCTGCTGGTAGACGCCACTCTCCCCGCCATCCTGGCCATAAGACCACCATGTCACCACCCAGCCACCATCCACCAGCGCCGTCACCGAGGGAGCGGACTGATCGCTCGTAGAATAGCTACTGACATGCGTTTCCGTGCCGGATACCGCGCCACCGGCATCGTAGCGCTGCTGGTAGATGCCAAAGGCATCGCCATCCTGGAAATATGACTGCCATGTCACCAGCCAGCCACCATCGGCCAGCGTCGTCACCGAGGATTCGGATTGAAGACCATAGGTTTGACTACTGACATGCGTTTCGGTGCCGGATGCCGCGCCGCCGGCATCGTAACGCTGCTGGTAGATGCCTGCACCACTGCCATCCTGGCCCCAGGACGACCATGTCACCAACCAGCCGCCATCGGCCAGCGCCGTCACTGAGGAAGAGTCCTGATTGCCCGTCGTATAGCTATTGACCAGCGTTTCCGTGCCGGACGTCACCCCATCGGCATCGTAGCGCTGCTGGTAGATGCCATGCACATTGCCATCCTGGCCATAGGACTGCCATGTCACCAGCCAGCCGCCATCGGCCAGCGCCGTCGCCACTGGCTTCTCCTGGATGTTGGTTGTGTAGCCGTTGACCCGGATTTCTTCGCTGGCCGTTGCCTGTGAGGACATCAATATCTCCCATTATAATAGATGGACCAAAGAACTGAACGGCCAACGGTAGTTGGCCCTGAAAAGGTATTAAGAATTAATTAAACACGATTACTCGACCCATGCAACCATAGCGGTTGCCGGTGGGGTGCGAGATCGCCTGTTTTCTTGAATCGTGCTTACGGCGGGTACCAGCCCTGCCGGAAACACAAAATCCCGGAAGTTCAAACCTTCCGGGATTTCATTTTACGCTTAGAGTCCGTTTTGAAAATCACGGATGGGCGTTTCTGCGGATGAGGTTTCCGCCCATTGCGACCAGGATCATGGCGTGAGAGACGTCGATGCGCTGCTCAT
>Ga0307515_10010910_pt1 | contig 17335 bp, 5 predicted proteins | sample 17_EM_MG_FD_194513 | JGI IMG/M metagenome (GOLD analysis project Ga0307515, IMG submission 194513) | Populus trichocarpa ectomycorrhiza microbial communities from riparian zone in the Pacific Northwest, United States - 17_EM | ecosystem: Host-associated > Plants > Roots > Unclassified | place...
TTTTTCTAAATTGTTATACTAAGTATAAAATACCAGCTATTCTATTTTATATAATTATTAAGCAGAATTCTTCTCCTTATAAAACTTTTAAACTCCCTTATATAACTAGCTAAGCTATAGGTATATATAGTAATGTTATAAAGCTTTTTAAGTACGCTAAGTTTCCAAAATATATTACTCTTCTTCTCCTCCTCTTTTAAATCTAACTCTTTTTCTTTTACCTTATCTTCTTTATATAACTTAATATTATTAAAACTTATTAAGTTTTTAAAGAGGAAAGCCTAAACGGTAGGGTTTAAAATATAACCCTAATAGCAGATCCGTTAATAAACAGGGTTTTATTTAATTCCTTCTTCCTAAAGAAGCCAGTTGCTTATTATACGGCAGAGCTTATTTTTTATAGTATAGTTACTAAATATAATAGTACCTAGCTTTTGCGTAATCCCGTAGTCCTTAAGTACTAGAAGAAAAGTATTTTATTACTTATTCCTACTATAAGAGGCTACCGTATAGAGGCTAAGAAGAGCATTTATAAGCTTTTCCTAGCTATTAATAAAATGGCCACAAATTATAAGGAGAAGGTAATTATTTAAATAGGTCTAGATATTAACAAAGAGATAAATACTTATTAGTATAGACTGCAGCCTCTTTTATATAATATCCTTTTATAATAGCTATAAGTTATAAACCTTTTTACTAACTATTAAATAGGCTATAGTTATATAGCTATCTACTTTAGGATTAATTAACTATAAAAGGATATAGAACTCCGGCCGCTTAACTATTTAAAATAGTAAGTTTTATATAATAATTAATATAATAAGGGCCTTATTAATAACTTCCTTATTTAAGACCGCTTAGAGTACTTCTAAATCTAGCTCTTCTATTTTATTTTAAGATAACGCTTTAAGGTAAAGATCTTTTAATTAATTCTATATTACTTCTTTTATATAACTAGTTTTAAGCTTAACTATAATACTATACTTTAACGCCAAGTAGTTTTAGAAATTAAAAGTTAACTATATAGCGTATAACTCTATATAGTGTTTATAATAGAATAAAAGATAGGCATTTTTATTTTATATAGGCTTATTAATCTACCCTAAATACGCTGCTAGCTAGGTAGAAATGTATTACTATACTAAAACATCCTTATATAAAGAGCTTCTAACTAAGCTAAAGGCTACTAAGGTAGTTACGGACTGGTTTATATAGATAAACCTCTTACTACACCTTTTATTTGCTAGAGAGCTAGCTAGGGTAAAAAGAGGAGGCTAAGAAGTGCTTTAAGAGGCAGAGGATAAATACTATAGGGATAGTAGAATATAGTAGAATTTTGTAGATAGTAACCTAGCAGAAGTTAGCAGAACTCTAGCAACCTAGTAAAATTCGGCAGAACTCATTAACCTGGCAGAATTTGGTAGAATTTGGTAACCTAATAGAAGTTAGTAGAATTTTAGCAACCTAATAGAATTTAGCAGAGTTTTAGCAACCTAATAGAATTTAGCAAAATCTCTACAACCTAGCAGAATTTAATAACCTAACAGAAGTTAGCAGAACTTTAGTAACCTAGCAGAATTTAATAGAATCTAGTAACCTAGCAGAACTTAATAGAGGTTAATATCCTAATAGAACTTAATAAAACTTAGTAAGGTATAGAGCTGCGTATATTAACGTAGATATAAATAATAGAACCTTCTACACCACTACCAGCCTTATAGGCCACCGGCCTACGCCCTACTTAGATAACCGGAGTAGCTAAGAATAGAACCTAGGCCCTAGCTATACACCCTACCGGACAGACCTAGGAGTACGTATTAAGATAGCTTTTCTATAGCGCCTTAAAGAGACGTCTACTTATACTTAGCAGTCACTAATTAGAAGAGAGGCTATATAGGCCGCATAATAAGCTATGTATAGGCCGCATAATAAGCTATATAGGCCGTATAACAAAAAAAGGAGAGGTTTTATCTAGCCCTAGTAGTACGGTTCCCCTCTTATATATATATATATATATACCTATATAGACCCGCTATATAGACCCTAACGGAAGCCGTAATAGCGTAATTAAATATTATAACATAATATATAGGCTTATTACTACCTAGTAGACAGGTATACTTCTATATTAAAAGAGCTAAGCAACCTCTTATATTTTTTAATTTAGAGGTATTAATAGAGTTAAGAGCTTCTAATTTTACTTCTAAAGCTATATTTATACGATAATAAAGAAAAAGGTAGCTGAAAATTTATTTAGGGTATACTAAGACTTATCGCGATAAGGATTATCTAAAACAACCCTATTACCTAATATTGCGAACTTTTTATATAACTGTTTATAAACTAGCCAGTCTACCTTCTAATACGATTTAAACAATATTAAATGCTCCTATATCTAGAACACACTTTAGATACCGCTTTATTACACACTATATATAGCTTTTTAGCTTATTTCAGGTCTCCATTAATAGAGGCATTGATTAAATAATCTATTGCGTCCGCTTAGTTATAAATATCAGTTATTATTACCCTAGTTAACACAGCTACCGCGTAGCTAGCCTATAACTAGCACATACTCTATAAACGGGCCACCGCCCTATATATACGACATACACGCCCACAGGGCTACCGTTCCCCAGCTTTATATTAGGGCCGCCTCTATATTTAGAGCCCTAGCGTTAAGCTAGACCCCTTAGTAAACCCTAGGAGCTCTACCTAAGCTAGTAACCTACTAGAGAAATAAACCCCAAACACGTAGTAAGGGACACAACGCCCGCATAGTGGCGGTATTAGCGGTGGCGGCTTCTACGGCCGTAGTAAGGGTAGCAGGTAACCGGTTCTATAGTGGGGCAAATAGCGCGATAGGCGGGTTAATAGCCGCAAAGCCTAGCAAACGTGGTATAGTGGGAGCGGTAACGGTAGTAGTAACGGCGGAGGCCCTAGAAGGGGAGGGGGGGCACGATTATCTGCTAGGACCAAAGTCCCGTACATAGGCAGCGCGGCCTAAGATAGGGGTAGTATGGATAAGAAGCGGCGGCCGGGCGAAGACGTGGCGGCGACAGTAGTAGCGGTAATAGTAGTAATAGTAGTAGTAGTAGCGATAATAGTAGTAGTGGCAGCAATAGCAGGAGTAGGGGTAGGAGTAGGAGTAGGAGTAGAAGCAGGAGTAGAAAGAGAAGCAGTAGCAGTAGTATTAACGGCAGCGGCAGCGGTAGCAGTAGTAGTAGCAGTATTTTAGACTGCAGAGCTTTAATACATAGCCCTCTGCTTAAGATCCGGTAGGGTAGTTAATTGTAATTCTAACTTAAGGCATTATATATTAAATATTTTTAATTATATAATAAATTCCCGTATAGCGTCGTGGAATTAAAGGTAGCGGAATTAAAGTAAGTGCCTTACCCAAATTCGATACAATATACGCGCGTGACAAGAATATATATATGCTGAGACCTCCTTTTAGAGCCTCCCTAAGGGGGGTCCTAGGGGGAGGAGGTGCGGACCTAGTTATGACTTCTTATGCGTTGTTTCGGCCACGTCATTAACCACCTAACTTAGACGACATAAAGGCTAACGCGTTTAAATCACATAGGAACCAAAAATTGACTTTTTTTAATATCGTAAAGCTTAATTAGAAACGATTTTTAATATAAGGACGGACGTTATACAAAACGCCGTTATAGAGCTGTGATTTTTTAAAGCTTTAAGAACGGGGTAGTTAATTTAGGTAAAGATATAATCGGGAGCCTCGGTAACGACGCAATAGCTTAGCAACGATGTAATAGCTCGGCGATAATGCAATAGCTTAGTGACGACGTAATGGCTTAGTGGCGACGCAGTGGCTTAATGCAATAAGGCTCGGCGCTAAGCATTATAAGGGAGAAGAGGAAGGGGAGGACTTTAGGATTGCTCGACCGTTGCGAGAAAGTAGTAATACTCGCGTAGTGTTGAGTTTGAAAATCCTATCTTAGGAGCTAAATCAACCGCCCCTATATAAAACGTCAATAATGTTTAATTTTAAAGATTTAAATTAGTAGACCTTTTAGGAGCATTAATTACAAGCAGCTCTAAGTGCGAGATCTAAAATGTTTAGTGGTGGCGTGGGTATAAGTATTAGTATTAATTCGCGTTCCTAGACGTTGTCACCTAACGCGATATTCTAGTAGCCCCTGTAGTAGTAAAGACGCCTTAAATTTCTAAAGATTGAGATTTCAGTTTACGATAATTAAAATTTTTGTTACGGGGAGCGCAATTAACTACTTTAAGTCGTTAATATGGGGTAGCTGATCTAATAAAGTTTAGTAGGTAGCCGCGGTAGCTATTTTTAAGTCTTTAATATATTCTAGCCAAGGTAGTAGACATACCCAGTATAGTAATATTGCTAGCCCCGTATATATATAACTTGTAGATAAACGTATACGCGCATAATAAGGAGCTCCTCTACTGCAGTAAGTATAGGTAAGAAGCTAGGAATAGGCCTTGGATTAAGCTCGTTGCTTTACTAAATAGAAAGGGAAGCGCTAGGTCCGTATATACCTCTATTAGCACCCTCTATAGCTAGGCCTATTTAAAACCACTACTCCTTATAACAACTGCACGTCTCTATACATTTAGCCTATAGCACACTCCTAAACTTCTTAATTCGCTCCCAATTAACAGCTAAAATATAGTATAGTGTAGCCGGAGCCGGAGCCTGTCGCGAAAATGGTAGTATTAGTGCTGGAGGAGATATTAGTACTAGAGTAGGTATTAGAGCTAGTTTTAGTAAGGATATATTTAAGCTCTCTTAAACACCCCTTCTACTGTATAGAGCCTTATCTATTATATATAGCGGAGTCGGCGAGTAAGCTTTATCCCGCCGATTGAGAATATAATGCTCCTATTATATTGCCCTAATTGCCTTCCGCCGCCGAGCTATTTTAGGCATATCTTGACTATTCTAGCTATGAGGTAAGAAGGCGTTCTTAGTATCGGTTTTAGGTAGAGCGTTTTGCTAGCGCTTTGTAAAATAAGTTTTATAGTAGGACCTAGCTCCGCCTAAGCCTTCTACTTATTTAAATTATATTTAGAGGCCTAGAAGAGTAAGTAGAAGTAGAATAATATATAGGGAAAATACGCCTTTAACTTAGCATAGCTTTAAAAGCTTCGCCGTCTTTAATAAAATTAAGGCGCGGCTTAAACATATAGCACTTACTATATTTAATTATAATAGGTTTTACTACGTTTATAAGGTATATAGTGGCATTAATAGAGATATTAATAAAAAGGAATAGTGTAATATTTTAAAATATTTTAACGCCTATAATATTTCAATTTTTATTACGTAAATTCTGCCATAACTTACCACGCGTAGGTTTTCGATATTCAGCTATACTCTATTATTCCTTTCTGCCAATTTCTACTAACTTCTACTAACTAAGGGTCGCGCTAATATCTACACTATTTTATATTAGAGTAACTCCTACGGTGCTTTACTCCTTCCTGCTAACTTCTACTAACTTTTGCCAACTTCTGCCATCTAATAGTCGCGCCGATATCTGCACTATTTATAGTAACTCCTACAACACTCTACTCCTTTCTGCCAATTTCTGCCAACTTTTATTAACTAAGAGTCGCGCCAATATCTGCCCTATTTACATTTATATTAGAGTAACTCCTATAGCGCTTTACTCCTTTCTGCTAATTTCTGCTAACTTCTACTAACTAAGAGCCGCGCTAATATTGCACTATTTATATTTATATTAGAGTAACTCCTATAGTACTTTCTACTAACTTATATCAACTTCTGCTAACTTCTGCTATCTAACAGCCGCTCTAATATCTGCCCTATTTACATTTATATTAGAGCGACTCCTATAATACTCTACTTATATCTACTAACTTCTACTAACTTCTACCTACTTTTGCTAGTATTATATTCTATAACCCCTATTACCTTATAGTATATAAGCGTTCTACGTAGTTCCGTAAATGTTAGACGTATTAGTCTTATATAGTCTATTATTATCTAACTTATTCCTCGCATAGTATCTTAATTAGGCCCCTAGCCTATTAAGCTCTTAATCCTTTCTACTAATCTCTATTAGCGTGCTATATAGGTTAGCAGAAAATGGCAGCAAATTGCCCACCTTTGTATTTACTAGTGAACTTATTTATTAACTAGTTAAGCTATACAGTTTTCCTTTTATTTACCTAACTACTACTTCCGGTAATACTATAGATGGCGAGCCACCGTCTCTTAAAATTCCAACTCACTTTTATATAACCGTTTTTAAACAGGTTATAAGCTCGCACCTATTATCTTATTACTTCTAGCATCTTTGACATCACCATTATTGTTAAGCTGCGAGGCAGTAATACGCGTTACTTTATCCGTGGCGGGTGATAAGTAAACGGCCATAACAATTTTATTACCTAAGCTTCTTTGACCTACTCTTACACAACCTTTTAGCTCTAGTTGTAGGCCTACCTCCGACACACTATCCTACTTAAGATTTAGTACTTTAGGTCTTTTTATATATAAAATAATAGCGGTAGCTAATAAGAAATCTGTTATGCCCCTTCGCGCTATCCTGCATTCTACTATAGGCAGTAACAATCTCTCTATCGGTCACTTACTAAAGGATCCTAACATTCCTTAATGTAAAGAGCTACTACAGATTAAACTGCGTCCATTCGTTTATAATTAGCACCATTTATATCTTAAGTTAGCTATTATAGTCTATTAGACTAACAAGTAAGAGAATTAGCAAACGGCCTCTAGCTACTACCGATTTGTGCCCGGCAATCTAGATAATAAAATATAAATTACCAAAATTGTTAACCGTACTCTAGTAGATATTTAGTAGCTTTAGCTAATATTTTCTTACATTTCTGCAAACAAGCTCTTCTATTAGCTTAATACTCTAAAATATTAGTACTGGCGTCTAGTCCTCCGCTATAAACCTAGCCATCCATATACATTAAATCTTTTTAACGCCGTTTAATATGGTTAACCAATTAATAACAAACTAGACGTAATCTGTGCCTATCTTACCTTAGACACTATATAAGAGTTTACTATACTCGTTACTACGGCGGATCTACAAGGGATAATTTAGTTACTAAATGACCGCTTTATAACTAAGCGTGCGCTTTATTTACTAGACAATTTCTACAATAATAGGGCACAGTATATCTAGCTCGGACAGCTAAAGAAGCCTATAGATTGGCCTTCGTATAAGCTAAGTCGCGTCTTATTATACCAGTCGTTTTAAGAGTACTATACGCTATAGGGTTATGGTATTATTTAAGAGTATGAATTTAACAACGTAATAGATGGCCTAGCTATCTGTTACGACTTTCGTATTATGCAATTATATATAAGTAACGATACTATCTACCTAGCGTTTATAATAGGCATTAATAAGATCGCCCGTTTTTAATTAGATACTTAGCTCTAAGTTAGATTTATAAGGATTCGCAATTAAGATTTCTATACTTAGGTAACGGAACCGTTTGTCTACGCCAGCCTTAATAATACCACTCTTATCCTTACTCGCCCTTTTAATAAAGAAATGGGTAAATACTTAGATCTTAATCTTGGCAAGCGTATCTTTATAGGTGACTTTAAGACTTCCGCTAAAGCTCGTTATACTATTATAAATGCTTAACCTAGGAAAGCCAAGATCTAAGTTAACTCTTTAGACACGGTCATTAAGCGGCAGCTTAGCTCCTTACGCGAGCTATAGAAATATGCTCTAAATAAGATTTATTAGCTTCTATAGGCTAACCGATTCGATTTACTATAGCGATATAACGCCTTTAAAACGCTTAGTGATCGCGTAATAGAGCTTATTAACCGCATTTATTCTTAATTTAACGCAGATTAACGTTAAGTTATTAATCTACTTAAGAATCTACCCGGTAGGTTAGGTTTTATTATTAACCCTCTAGGTACAGGTAAAATATATATTATTACTTATATATTTATAATGTTTATGCTTTCCGATCCTATAATATCCATCTAGAAACTCCGCCCGTATTAAGATTTAGAAGAGTAAAACACAATTACTAACCTTCCTCCAATAAAATAGACCCTATTGGATAAGAATGAAGCCGATAGCGAGGCGCTAATTAAGGAGGAGAACTAGGGAAATTAAAAAGATGCTTAAGACTAGGAGGGAAATAAAGCTGATAATAAGGCGCTAGTTAAAGAGAATTAGGGAAATTAAGAAGACGCTTAGGGGTAGAAGGGAAATCTAGAAGTCTCTATAGCCCCTTTAAGTAATTTAGATGCTAATACTAATGCGGAAAACTTAGTGCCCTTTAAGTTTAATAACTTAGGTGCTGACGATAAACCTATACAGCCCCTTACTTAGAAAGAACAGTAAATCGACTCTGATTTCTTAGATGAGGAAGGCAAGGTTAAAAAAGATAGTCCCTATAAGCGCCGTCCTTATTATTATATGCCGAAGCCACTAAAGCTATAACAAATACCGCCCGCTCCTAAGAAGCATTAAATTCTTATTACGGCGCCTCTTAACACTATAGTAGATAATATCGCTAATGAGCTTCGTAAATACGGGAAGTAGGTACTACTAAAGGATCGCGAGTTAATGGTCATCCGCTACTACTTTTAGGGTAGTAAATAATTAGTAATTTAACGCGGCTTTATTAATACCTCAAAACCGAACGCCATGTATACCCTATACGAAATAGCACTAGTTAATATATAGAATATCTATTTTATAAAGGAGTTAATTAAACATATCTAAGCGGTTAATAGATATCCTTACTATAGCGTAAATAATAAGTGGGTACGGCTTCTCCGGGAGTCTTATGGATATTAGATGCTCCGCATTACTGGCTATTATCTAAGTAAGCCTTGCCAATATACTGATCCTTAGCTCTTCCGTAATGCTCTCTATATAATTAGAGAGTATAATAAAGGATATGCTATAGATTGGATAAACGAGGACAGATTTAGCTTTGGTAGCCTCCTTAAGGAACTCCGTATATATATGTTCTCTATTACCGATATAGTTATCACCACCCTATTAAATATAGCCGACTTTAAGCTATATTCTGCATTTTAGCTAATTTTAATCTTTTATAACGAGGCTAAAAAGGCTATTAAAGTAAATAGCTGGTCCCTTCTAATTAGATATCTATACGCCCGCAGCGTTATTCTAGTAGGCGATAGTTATTAACTGCGGCCGGTTACCCTCGCGGGAGACTAGGGGAATTGCTTTGACAGTATTATCGGCTAGGCTCTTTTCACTCATTTAGAGACAGGTAGTCTTAATACTATACTCCTTGGGACTTAGCATCGCTTTAATAACAAAATTAATACGCTAATTAGTTTAGTTTTCTACTATAATCGTCTTAAAGCTTATCAATCCTGCGATGCCCGCCCTACTAGGCTTACCCTATATAGCTTTAACTACAAGCGTTTTAGGATCTATTCCTCTATTATTTTTATTAGTGCCGTCAATAGCAACTTTAAGCGCCTTAGTAATAGTTTATCTAAGCATAATAAGACTAACTTAGTAATTATAATATATCTAGTTAAAGACCTTATTCGCGCAAAATTCGATCCTAAGACTATTGGAATCCTCTACCTATATTAAGCTCAATACAGCCTCTACTAAAAGGTGATCAACTATTTATAATACCGTTACCCAAAATAGCAGCTATCCGAACTCTTGGTATAGAAATTCAATAGTTTTTAAGGTGGAGAGCGTTCTATTATTATTGCTAATCTCGTTATTAACAAATACCCTAGGTTTCTTACTTAGCCTAACCGCCTTAACGTCGCATTATCTTGTGCGCGCGACGCTTTATATATTATTGGCTAAGTAGACATATACGAATATAATAAGAATCTCCGTACCTTTGCGCTTATAAAGATTGTTACGCATTGCAAACTAAATAAGTATAACACTATTGATGACCGCACAGATACTAGTGCCTATTATAGTATCTTGGCCTTAGCGCGTAAAGAGCTATGCCGTATAGCCGGCGGTAATTCTAAAGATAAAGATATTAGTGTAGATGACTCTAAAGATAAGGACGTTAGTGTGGATAACTCTAAAGATAAGTATATTAATGCGGATAACTCTAAAGATAAGGACGCCGGTGTAGATAACTCTAAAGATAAGGACGTTAGTGCGGATAACTCTAAAGATAAGGACGCTGGTGTGGATAACTCTAAACGTTAGCACGGACAACTCTAAAGATAAGGACGTTAGTGTAGATAATAGCGCGGGAGAGAACGATTTGGATTAGGAGAGTAATACTAACTAAGAGACCATTATTAGTGATTAAGTCCCTAATAATAAAGACACCTTAGCGGTCTTTAATGTAGGATATAAGGGTACTAAGTAGACCGTTAGCAATATTCCAAGCTCCGACTATAATAACCACCCTATAGATAACTCTCCTTTGGGTTAAATTAAATGGCGCTAGCAATGACAATAAAGTCTTAGAATTCTAGGGTTAGTTATATTACTTATTAGTAAAAGGCAACTACACGGTAGAAAGGTAAGGCGAATGCGACTTTTAGATAGGTCGGTATATAGAGAATATACCAGAGTTTATATGCAGTAATGCCCTAAACCTTATTTTTTCTTAGTATTGCTTACCAAAAAATGATTATCTAAGTATTACCCGTTATTTATACCGTCACATCGCCGCCAAAGTCTTAGTAGGTAAACAGAGTTTTATTACTAGATTCGCCTATTAATAATATTAATTCTATTATTACTATAGCTTCTAATATGTCACCTAGAGGACGTTTACTATATTAATCTAATTGCTTATTAGCAAGCTAGAGGGAAAGGAACTCAATATTAATAACTCACTAGTATGGCTCTCGATTTAATGACGATTTTACTAATATCATTAAACCCCTAAACGTACATTTAGCCTTATAGGCTTGCTCCTTACTACTAATCGCGTACAACTACAACCTAATATAACTGGAATTTTAACGGCGGTAGGATCGTGGGATAAGGAAGGCGTAATTAATATAAATGGGCAGTTAAGCGCCCACAGAAGGAAGGAATAGGACATATATAGTAGGAAGGTAACTTAACACTATGCTAAGACTCGCAATAGGCCTATATTAAGGGTAGAAGTAAAAGGAATAACGGTAGAAAACGATCCAGGCGTCGCTAGATAGGCCCTTTAGTATTAACACCTTGTTAAGACTAGTAATAATTACTAACTACTATAATAGTTAAATCTAATTACAACCGTTATAATATTAATTTAATTAATTTAATTAACTGAGCCCTTTACTTATAAAGCTTTTAATTTAATCCAGTTAAGGCATTAATTAAATTAAATTAATTAACTTGTAAGCCCGTCAGCTATTTTTATTATATTTTACTGCTACCGTAGTTTCTACTTATTCTAAACCGTAACTTTATACGTATCTTAATATATTCTGCTATATTCTACCATATTCTACCTACGCTTCCGGTCTCTTACTATTAAGCTTTACTATCCGCAATTTACTTCTACGTATAGAAGTTACCAATTTACATTATACCCCTACTGACTTCTATATATAATTCCACCCATTACAATAAAGGCGTTTTACTATATTCTACCATATTCTGCTATATTCTACCTACACTACCGGCCTATTACTATTAAGCTTTACTGTTCACAATTTACCCTACGTAAGGAATTTACTAGTTTAAAAAATAGATTTATAAACCTTTCTTTATATTACGGCACTACCCCGACCGGTAAGCCCCTAGTTTTTAACTAAATAAACTATTTTAAACACATTAAAAGAATTATTAAGTTATAAAGCTACGCGGTTCTAGCGTTAAAGAAGTTTAATTTTCTTATATATAATCTCTCCCTCACTCTCTCTCTTATATATACTTACTCACTCACTTATATATATACACTCTCTCTCTCTTGCCTTTAAGCCTACTTTCTACAGCGAGTTGGATATTCTATTCCGCTATTTTCTGCTTTCCGCGTAAAAGTCTCCGTAAGTTACCATTATACTTAATTTCTACGGTTAGCATGTCTAGCCTTAGCTTGTCGCTGTGCCTGCCCTTAAGTATATAGCTAAATGTAATAGCTTACGTTTTTACTCTAGGGATATAACTACCTTAACTACCACCTTTTCCGTATCTATGACGTAGACCTTAAGCTATGGCTAGCCTACTATATAAAATAGTAGACCTAGATCTAAATAGAATATAGGCAGAAAATAGATAGGATAATAACTATAAGCCTTACAAGAAGGGTCTAGAGTTTCATGCCTATAAAATTAGAGATAACCTCCTCTTTACTAAAGTACAGATGGACGGTCTAAAGAATGACATTAGAGTATCTTTTTTATAAAACTTCCTGGATGGTAAATAGCTAAAACCCAATAGAGCAAAGTATATAAGGGCTATTAGTAGGAAAGTACTCTAGCCTATAATGGAAAAATAGGGCAGAGTTTTTAATATTCCTGTCAGCCATAAAGGCTTCTTTACGATATTCTACAATATCCTAAAGCTAATAGTTAGTAAAAGCAAATTGCCTAAGGTAAGCACTACGAGCGGGCCTCTAAAATTATACTCACTATATTAGGTTCTAACTTCGTAGCCCTTATCTTTACAAGCTAGCCTAATAGAGTTAATGCCTTCTCTCTTGCCTATTTTAACCTGGGTGGCCTATATAACCAAGTAAACGCTTACTTACTTAAAGAGATTTTAAAGCCAGTTCCAGTAAACTCTGACTCCAACTAGTGCATATTAATATCCTCACTCTTAGAAACAAATACCTATTCTATTTATAATACAATCGTACCTAAGCTATCCGGCGCGGCCAAATAGAGTGCAATACCCTTAAGAACTTACAGTACTTATAATTCGCAAAGATAGCGAAAAGGTACACGTCTAGTGCATTTCCGAAATCTAGATACAAGGGCATACTGGCCCTGCAACGTTAACGTAAATTGACCCCAATATAGTCTTAGCATCCCTTATTAGCTCTAAGCATTTTAATAGTAATATAGACGAATTAGCTATATCCCTACCAGGATATATTATAAATAGCTCGCACGTTAATAATATAGTTGGGCTAGTTCCACTAATAACGATAGCATATAACGAGCGCTGCAATCCTATTATCTTTAATATTATTCCGTCTCTCCCGACCCGCCTACTAAAGCGTCGCCATTCCTTGGTAGTACCTCTATACTTTAATGACAAGGACCAGCCACTTATCGCACGCTATTGCTCGCCCGTTAGTAATTGTAATAACACCGATACTAAGTACTAGGGTAGTAGTAGTGAGAGTAATAATAAGGAAGGTGCTTAACGTAGAGATAACAATAATAATGAGAATAATAAAGAGAAAGCTTAGCGCTTTAACAGGATTTATTTAATAGATAATGCTATTACTAGTAGGCAAGAGGTTAGGCTAACTAAAGATGCGGCAGTAGATAAGGAAGCTATAGATATTGATAAACCTAACTCGGTAAAGGCTACCAGTATAGAGCAGGATGAGAATTCTCCCCCTAACCCCGGTTTACGTGGCAATTTAAGCAAGAATAACTCTGTCTAGCCCATTATTCAAAAATTAGCAAAAATAGCCGTTAGGAATAACGATATTATAGACATCTACAACTTGTCCCGCTTAATAGATCTAGCTACGACTGCAAATAATAATACGGAAGGCACTAATAAAGCTAAGTCTAATGCTTCCGAATCTGATTTTTTTAATATAGTTAACTGGAATCTTGATATTAATATGGAGTAAGATTACTTAGGGGAACTGGAAGCGGCCTTTAATATACTTAAGGACAAATGTATAGAGACAGAGTACTTAATAGAGGATAATTAGCGCTTTATAAACAAATTCTTTAAGCGCAATAAAAAAGACCTCGCTTTACTAATTAAACTACTAGGTCTTCTTTACGCTATATATATTTACTAGGCCCTATTAGTCACCTAGTGCCTTAGCCAATATAAGCACTTTCATAGCGGCATTATTAGAGATAAGTAGGGCCTTAGGAAGATATTTAAATTATTTATACTCTACTAGACCAATTTTATGCTAGAACTTAACTATTAAGAAGTAGCCGTAGCTTATACCGTAGGAAACTATTTATATCTCCCTCTTAGAGGAACTAGGATGTGTCCGTCCGTATTAAAATAGCCATTTACTTACTTATACGAACCCGGAAGCCCTATTATAGAGTTTAGATATCGATTTAGACTAAATCTAATTATTGTACCCCTAACAGTACTAGATAATTGGCGCGACAAGTTTGCGAAAACTTTTAACTTAAAGGCTAAAAATCCTATAGAAGTTATAATTGGATATAGCGCCGCACCTAGTACTATAAGACTATCATGTCCAGAAAACCTCGCGAAGCTTTAAACGGATAAATATACTAATAGGCCTCTCCCTAGTCAAATACGGATAATTATGCTAATAATACCCAGTTTGTTTAAATCTTAAGTCTTTAGCAAGGTTATATAAGTAAATTATACCCTAGTTAAAGAAAGGGTTAATAAGGTTAACTAAATGGTCTAAAAGCCTAAACTAATACTAAGCATCTACTATAGCTAGTCATTCCTATTTATTAACGAGTTATATCTCTACAAAAGTAAAGCAAGCTATTTCTACTCTTCTATTATAAAAAACAAGATATATAGCAACCCCTAAATGTGGCTAATATTAGGCACACCTTTTAAAAGCGGCCCTAAAGACATAATCTCCTACATCCGCCTCCTTAAAGTATAGTGGGGTAAATTAGACTAAGCAGGACTAACTAAAGACGTATATAAAGCCTATAAGCTTAGTTTTGTCAATAGCCTTAAGGCTATATAAAAGCAATTTGATATTCTCTAGAGGAAGACACTAAGAGCCGCTAAGTCTAATTAAGATGTAGATCTTAATGGTTAGGATAAACGGGATTTAGATAATACTATCGCCAGGTTTAAGGTATAGTTGCGCTATATTATAATCCGCCGCACGGCAGATTCGCACGGTCTAGATAGAAAGACACTAATGCCACTACTAAGCATAATATACAATAAGCGTGTCAAACCGCCGATATCTACAGTTAACTAAGAGTACCTTAATAATTATCTTAACAATGTATAAATGAAGCTACGTTTAGGATTCGCTAAAGTAAAAGCTTAATAGGAGAATAATCGCAGTAGAGGCCCGGAACTAGCATAGCCTAAGCATATATTTAAACAACTTCAATACCAGGCTTAACTAGTATACTTATTTTCTAACCTTAGCCGACTTAAAGATAAAGGGCATTTCCCTAACAGTTAAAACCTAGATAAACTAAAATACAGCAAATGGTTTAATAAGGCTTCCTAGGACTTACCAATTAAGAACAATATCTAACGCCTCTATAACTCTAGTGTAAAACTCAAATATATTAATAGTATAATTAAGGATATATATAAGATGCAGATTAAAGTATTTGAGGATAGTTTTGATAAGGAAGGGAACCCCCCTAAGAAAGAGAAGCTTATTATCTTAACCGCGTTTCCTATAAATGCATTAATTATATAGGAATGGCTATATCGCAACAATAAGCATCTAAAAGTAGCGCTTTATAGCTCTCATATTCTACTAAAGTATTAGTAGGCGATTATAGATGGGTTCTAAGAGGTTTAGACAATGGATAATAAGGGCAGGTTAGTCTATAAGGAATAGTACCATCCGGATATTCTTATTAGTACTATTGGCGTCCTTAGTACTGGTTTGACTCTCTATTACGCATAACAGTTAATAATATTCAAGCTATAGTATATTTTAACTTAGGAGCTCTAAGGTATAAAGTATGTTTACCGCATCGGCCAAACACGTAAAGTTACTATAGATAGGCTCGTTTCGTCTTCCGTCCAAACTAAGAAGATAATTATTAATAAGCTCGAAATGTGTAAGTTTATTATAAAGGTAGTTAAGCCTCTCTTAGAGGAGGAAATAGCAGAGCTATTAGTATAAGAGAAGAGGAAGCCTAAGAGACAGAAGAGTAGTAGAGATTATAACTATTACAAGATCCACAAGATCGCTTAGGCTTATATCTTAGTTCGTTAACCCTATAGGTTTGTAGCATCTTACCTACAGATCCGCTAATATATATAGCTACTAAAACTCTTATATATAGAAGGAAAAAACCGTCTGCTAGCTTAAAGATTTGTATAGTACCGCTTTAGTATTATAGATATAGTCTATTACTAATAGGCCTAGGAAAGCTGTTAACTAAAATCAGATTTGTTTTTTATACCTACTACCCTATTTCTATTACCTACTACCCTATTCTATTACATACTATAGTGATATAATTTAGCCCCCTAGATTTAACATCTAGATTAGGTATAGGTTAAGAAAGTATAGGCCTTCTATAGTTATATAGATTGGCTTATAGCCTAGAGTCTTTAATAACTCGGACTAACAGCTTCTTTAATACAGCTTCTTTCCTTACTAACCGCTTTTCTACTAACCGCTTTTCTACTAATTAATTCTAACTAACAGCACTATATCTATCACTCTGTAGAAGCTATATATTAAGGAGGCTGCTAATAAGGCTGCTATAGAGACTACTACGGAGGCTGCTGCGGAGGCTACTGCGGAGGCTGCTACAGAGACTACCGTTAGGCCTACTTCTTCTCCTTCCGCCTATACTAGCAGTAAATATATATAGTAAGGCGGAGGCTATTAGAATTAAAGGGGTATTTAGAAATAAACCTAGCGTAATAACAATAGGCACAAAATAAGCGGTTAAGGGGGAGATCTATAGAAAGAGTAGTAGTTAAATATTATATATCAATCATCTATACCTTTTAATTATACTTTTAATAATATAGACTTTATTCCACTAACTTAATATTTAATCCTACTAATTTAGAAGGCAAAAGAACCCCAGTAACCGTAGCCGTTACCCTCTAAGCCTTTTATATATCGCGAATTTTAATAACTATAGCACCCTAAATCTTCCTCCAAACCTCGATCTATAGGACCCCTTAGCTATATTTAGGCTATTCTTTACTAATAAGATTATGGATAAGCTTACGGAGTGGATAAATAAATATATAGAGCTTTATCCTATAGAGGAAGAGGCTAGGTTTGCCCGTAAGTAGAAAGATTCTACTCTATAAACTACATTTAATAGAGTTAACAACCTTTCTAAACACCTCTAATTAAGCCGTCGCAAGCTCTACACCTTTAGAACTTACCTCGTAGCTAATAAGACGATCTAACGCTTTATAAGACGCACCCCCGAAATCGTCAATATTCTATTAAAACCGACCCTAAAGGCTTTAAGACTTAGGTATTAGCTAATAAGGGCTACATTCTTAACTGGCTATAG
>Ga0307515_10010911_pt1 | contig 17334 bp, 13 predicted proteins | sample 17_EM_MG_FD_194513 | JGI IMG/M metagenome (GOLD analysis project Ga0307515, IMG submission 194513) | Populus trichocarpa ectomycorrhiza microbial communities from riparian zone in the Pacific Northwest, United States - 17_EM | ecosystem: Host-associated > Plants > Roots > Unclassified | place...
GAGTGGCAAGTAGCAGGTGGTGAGGGGTGAGACGTGCATGGTGACTTGCAAATTGCAAGATGAGTCTACATGTATGAGTCTATGTTTATGAGTCTATATGTTGACCAAGTATATCAGTAACTCCCAGCGTATTCGGGCCGATTCGGCCCGAATGGACTGGTCCAAAGCAGTCCAGGCCAGTTCAGTCCAGGTCCCGAAAAATTGAGGATTGGTCCGAGCCCGGTCCAAAAATTTCTCGGACTGGATTGGACTGGACTTGGAAGGACCCGGTCCGGACTGGTCAATTGCTGGACTGGTGGAATCATTGCCATCAGCTCTATCGTAATCTTTAGAGTAACTTACTGAACCATGCGGCACCGTTGTTGCGACTTATATAAACCCATTGACAGCCCCTTGGCATATCCACATCCATGACCATGCTCTTCTCCATCACCCTCCTCTTAGTCTCCTCATCACTTGCCCTCGCAACAAAACCTTTGACAGTCCACCGGCAATCCCAAGCAGCGGCGCAGGCAACCACAACAAAATATTGTTTCATGCCATGCAACAACGGGGGGTGCTGCCCAGAGAGCCATCCTTGGTGTTGTTCGAATCCTGTATGGTGTGGTTCGACTATCTCCGGTGGGCCCCTCGGAATGTATGGAAACCAAGAAGGCTGATAGGTGTAATAGCGTGTATAGGGGTTTGAATTGAGTGGATATGCGCCAGGCGGGGGTGGGCGAGATGATTTCGCTGTAATGGGATGTTGCATGCAATGGTTGCGGGAGTATGTTCGAGGGTTTCTGCTACTGTAAGGATTCGAGTTTTGGCTGGCGGCGAGAGGCGATCAGGATAGCTACGTCACGTTCTCTGCTTAACAATGATTCAATCCTGCGTCAGTTCTTCTCAAATTAGGGTTTACGAACCCATACAGAACCAATGAAGTTCGCCTACACTCCACATAGCTGCATTTCCCTTCCACCTGCATCATTGAATCATGCTTTCCGACTAGCCGCTACAGCTGGACGCGCGGATACCGGCATCGCCAGACGTACTGCATTCATCTTTGTGTCTCCAATTAATTCGTTTTCGATGCCATTCTGTCACACAGCCACAGAAAACTCACAGATTGCTGCAACAAGTGCCGTAGAGAACCAGTAGCCTTATCATCCTCCGGCATTTGGTCGTTGTGGAGTCCGATAACACATTTAGGAAGGTAATTACCGATTCGGGATCATAATAATAGTCGAGTTAATGTTGTTGCTTCAAAGTTGTAGAGTAGCAATGATCGGTTGTGTAAGTGTGCAGACAGTGATGTGCTACGGTAGGACGGTAGCAGACACTGTAGCTACGGATGGTTGTAGGTGTGTTGGCACCGGTGGTGGATTGTGAGACATTCAAATGGTATGCCGCTAAAACACCAACCTTTGTGTCAGCGACTACGCTCTCATCCCAAGGCCCCGACATTAACAGGGGTGCAAACGCAAATGGACCGAGCAGATTCGAACTGCTGCTTTGGGGTTGCGCTTTGGGTGCAAGCGATTGCACTACAAGTCCTTTGAAGTATTGTTCAGATTCTAATCCAGTGTCAAATATCTGAGTGGCGTGTGGCAGCGGGTAGTACTGGCACACCCGAAGATGTACCCGAGGTTCTCTGTGTATATACCGAGTCTTTCTCCTTCTCTCTTCGTTCCATATCGTAGTCTATGCATACCGTTCTCCACTTCTACATGGCAACATCGTCTGAATGGGATGCTGGTGATAAATTGTGATTACAGTCGTACTCGTCGGATATTCAAGTCTCCGGACATCCTATCATAAGCGCCCTTGGCCACACATCAAAGTTAGATGTCTATTGGATAAGACATAATCTTTTCCGTGCCATCTAATCATTGACATGGGTGTGCTAGGACTTAAAAATGCATTTAATAGCAAAGCGGCGACTACCTGAGTTCCCAGGAACAGCCAGTCCGGTAACATGAGCAGTCGAGCTAATAGTCAATCACCTACACCACTGTCGGACGGCGCCTTCCACCGCTGCCGAATTTCCCCGTAATCCAGATATATTTTCACTAAATCTAAACTAGGGAACAAATGCACATTGGTCGGAACCCCCATAATAGAGGGGATTAAGGGGCTGTCATACTCTAATTAGAGTGAATACAGTATGATTAAAACAAACAAACAAATCCCCCATAATAGAGACATATAGGGTATTCCTGCAGCAATCCATACACAAGAACCCCGCCAAATCCACCGTTCGATATAGCTTCGAAAATGTGAAAACCATGCGGTTGCGTGACATCCAGCATAGATGCAACTAATGCTCACAAGCATTAGCCCGTAATTTGTAATCGTATTCAAACTGATATCCTCGGTATATACACCTCTAGTGGAAATAGATCATTTAACTGAGTAATTCGGAGGGTCGCTCGTCGTGCCCTCCTTGGCCGCAACACGCTGGAGCTGCGACCGGTCGCGCCTTCTTTTACACGCATATGCTAAGTCGATGCTATGCAAGTCTTTCTTAGAAAGGTAGTCTGCCACTAGGTAAAACTGTAATGCAAACTGGGTTCATTTCAGCACAAGGTACTGATCTGGGAGCAATAATAAACCTGAAAACAGTGGCTGGGATTTGAATTTGGTGTGGATCATATTTCTGTATTCGGAATCATTGTAGTAGATCGAGGGAGAACCTCTGATCTCGAACTTTGACGTATCGAGGTTATAAGGTTTGAAGTCGAACTTTTCGTGGTTTGTATCCGTAGAGTATATCTCGGGGAGGGCTTCAGGCCTCCCCGTCCCATCACTTAGATCATGTTCTTTAATATACCGAAATTTGCCGTCTTGTTGCCAACCTAGATATGCTGTTATTTCTGTAGCAATTGCATTGGGAGTGTTTGCAGATGTTAATTGTCAATTTGGATCGATCTTAGTTGCGCCTGTTTTTGGGAGAAGCATTGGATGGGCCACCGCCAATGGTTTGTGTCACCAGAGGCTGTAGACAACAACTTTCGCCACCACATGGGCTAGCACATTCAACTCACCAAAGTAGTGGGCAGGCCGCTTGCCTTCCGAGCGACACAATTGACTACCATCCACAGAGCCTGAACGCATACTAAAACCTTTCCAAGGGAATCAGCCTTACTCCGATCCGCGATATTTCTGTTTTCCAGGATGTTGGGTATAATGAGCCCCGCTTTGGCAAAGTCAATACATCCACGGGACGTAAGTGCAAGGTATTCAATATCATCAGACAAATCGGAAACATCGAAAGCGAAACCTTCCATTACAACGAAAAATGCGGAGATCATAGTAACGTCTGACCATCGTAATTGCGAGTTCTGCGGTTCCGGATCAGGTTTGGACTTCGCAACCCAGTTCCTCCTCCTGGCGAAGAACGATGCAATTCTCTGCGGATAGGTTGGGCTTTCCCCTGAGGTCTATTCACTGGCGAGATCCAGTTTCCTCAGCTGAACGCAAAGCTCTTTTGCGTTCGTCCATCGGATATAGGCAGCATAAAGACCAATTCGGGAGCCACAAGGGCGATCAATACCCAGTAGTACTTGTAAATCCAGGCCCTTTGAATTCCGTAGTATCTCTTCTCGGGGATGATATTAAGTTGTATACTGGTGTCAACACAGAGTGAAGGTAATGATGGCCGATAGTAAAATGTTGACAGTGCCACCGAAGTCGGGGGCCGGACCGAAAGGGCGCTCACCATCGCTGGTCGGATGGGTAAGGGGTGCGGTGCGTGTATTTCCCGCAGCAAGGAAGAATACCACTTGCAAGGGCAGTATCGTAGCAAACAGTGGAGAAAAAGTATTGAAGGCGAGTTCGGAGTAGTATCTATTCCGCGGCCCAGCTGTCAGTATTTCTCTTGTGCCAAGCCAGTAGTGGCGAAATAAATTTAGCCGATCGTGCGGGTTTGCGAGCACGCGGCTAGATAAACTGGGAACGAGAGAAGTCAGTGTTCACGCCCCCGAACATGGTGAGATTTATGTACATACCGGTTGAGCTTGGACTTCGGTAGACGCAAAGAAAATACCGACAAACATCTCTGCTGGGGATGACAGCAATATGTATTGAAATTGCGTTCCTCAGCCGCGCCGACAAATTGCACTAAAAGCAAAAGCACATTCCTAGAAGTGTGAAACATGCAGTTAGGTAGCGACGCCATTATTGAATCCATCCAATCGTGTCAAAGTTCGTGGCAGCGATAGGCGCGACACACTGGATATTATTTAATCCGGGCCAACTAACATCCAAGAAACGTAGAAGCACAATGTACAGTACTATCAGGTTGAACTCGTGATTTTTGTTGGTCATGCAGCTTGCATTCCCAACAAGCGGCAGCATCCTATTCGCTCTGAAGGCTTGAACTGCAGATGGCTGCCTAAATTCATCCTGCACGATCAAACAAAAATACGATATATGCATCTGTTGATGAAATCGAGAGATTTTCCGTGTGGTCGCTGCAGTCTAGCCCACACGCTGTAAAATTTGAGTACTTCCGATTTATTTATAGCGCTGTAGGTGGCAAATGCAACTCCAGTTGCAGCCTTTTATTCGCCCTGAGAATTGACAAGTTACTCGGAAACCACCCGACAGAGAAAATGGGCCAATAAGAACGATGAATCTGGCGCCCTGCCGCGCTACAAATAAATCGGATACGCCTAGATTCTCCGGTACTTCCATGCCGGTTCTGGTGTATCGGCCGATACACCTGCGATTGTCGGTGTTCATGAGGCGGTATTTTCTGACGGTATTTCCGCAGCAACCCAGAGGACAGCTTGTTATTCGCCCTGAAGAATCCCAGATACTTTGTGCTGTATGCAGTTTGTACATCGCGCTATATAGATGTCTTTCACCTTGAGCTGAAGCGATTAATAGATTTCGCATTTTTATAAGACATAAAATTATCGCTGACTGTGTGCTGTTCGAACTACTATAAGCGTGCCTTTCTGAACAGCACTTTGGTTTCTGTTACGATTTTAAACTTGTAGCACGTAGTCTAGGGTTCTGGATCATAGTGAGATCACTCGTCTACCTGATATTTGTTTCGCTCTAGAACTCGAAGCTCAAACACCGCCCCAAATCAATATAAGGCACTCTTACTTAAGAGCAATATACAATAAAATACACATTAGATAAATGATATTTATGATCACCACGAATCTTTGGGATATGCGCACGGTTGACATTGAGATTGCGCATACGATTAGGAGGCGTTGTGACTAGCATCACATTTGTCCGCGCTGATCGATGTATAAAGACAGATGTTTGACAATCCTTTTTGGGGGTAAGTATGAGGTCTGTCGTGAAGCTGTCTGAAACTAGAATCAGGGGATACCAGTTGCGGTACTTGCAATCCAAAGCTGGAGACGTGGCGTTCTGAGCGTTCTGATACCTTCATTGGAGGAGAATTGATACTATATAGAGAAGGAAGTTCTAGATCGAGATCGAGAACTACGATTAACCAGGCATGTACTTAGTAATAGGGGAAGTTGCATAAAATAGGAAGTCGCCCTAACTGATGTAACTAACGAATCTAAACAGTCTCCAAAAAAAAGTAACTGTAATTTCGGGGATTTTTTGAGGTTACAAGATGAGGAGATTTCCGTCTTCGTTAGATCAGTTACATCGATTAATCCGTCAGAACGACGTTCTATCTTACCGGAATTCCTTCAAAGGTCTTCCAGGGTTAGAAATTTGACGAACGATTCCACCTTGTGTTGCCACTCGCCGTCACGGAATCTTGAAATCGTCTGCGTATCTGATGACAGTTGTCAATCGCATCGCTTTGCAGTAAAATATGATGAATCGCATATTTGGCCTAGGCGGAGAGTCGAGATGTTAGATTGAACCTTAATTCCAAGTAAACGGCGCAAAACGAATTGAACCCACGCTGGGTTTAACTGTGACCTCTAAAACATACTTTATATAAGAAATATTTTACGCATGCGAGCCATTACACTGCAGGTCCTTCGGATAATATTTACATTTCAACCGAGGTTACGAATGTGAAGCGGACGAAGTCTATTTTAATATCTAAGGAGAAGCTCTGTCTTTATATACATGAGAACATGGAACACCATGGAAGTCCATTGAAGCTCACGATTGCAAATACCAGTGGCGGTGGCGAGTGAAAACTCGTGGATGAGTCTACGACTGTGAGTCCGTACCTGTGAGTCAATTCGGTGATCTCAGTGTATCGGCGACCTCCTTTCCGGTCACATAGTAATAGAGGTCATAACTCGAGACACGGGTGACGCAGTGTGATTATAGCTTTTTTTCTGGCCCCAACACCTTTTTTATGATATCGATGAGACAGTTCTAGACCGCTTCAACCGTAAGTTCCCAACCGTAGAACTAGTGCAATACAGTGTCATTTTCATCCCAAATAAGAGTAGCGGTCGGCACTCAAATCCATTTCATGTGTACCACCCAAGGCAGTAGTGCTACTACTGAGAGAAAAAGATCTACACCGAGTTACTACTGCGCACCGTAATCCGAATGTACTTGGTAGCGAACTTGCAGCGATGCACGTCATCCCAACTCTTGATCCCTGAAGTATATAACCAGATAGCTATACCATAGTTACGTTAATTTGCAAACCTATCTGGAGACTACCGGCAACCGCAGTTTTTCGCGAAAATGTGCTAGGCCTCAATTGGCTGGTTGTATTGAGGCCCTGAAAGCCTGTTGCCAGGTGTAACGGATGAGATTACTTTTGTAATAACGTAACTTCGAACAAAAGGATACTGTAGTTGAACAAACACAATTGCACCTCTAATCCAAGACCGTAGAGTACTGTAATATGTTTCGACACTGCCGTCCGGAACAGAACAGAACAGAACACTGCGGCAGCGAACCGAAATTACCCCAGGCAGCACGTTATAATCTGAAGCAGTTGTTGTAATGAAGCCCAAGAAGTCTTGTTCGGCATCACCGAGGAGCTTTGCATACGCTCTATGTCGACAACTACATGACTACAGCAGCGTCCATCGTCGTCAAAAACAGGTGAGCTGTGAGTATACTATGCGTCCCGACCATAGAGCAAAGTGCGCCAGCAGCAGTACAAGACGATGAGCCCGGCAAAGCCAAATCGAGAATTGGTTCAAAACCTTATATTGGAGCCAGAGCAATCGCCTGCGAAAACATGATCCGCGCAGACTCTAAGCATATAGTTTAATTAATACTTGTGCATGACATTACACCACAGGCCCTTTGGATGGATACTTATACTCCAACGAACATGATAACTGTCTTACAAACCCGTCATCCGCAATGAATAACTTCACACAGAACCGTTTTGTGGATGCATAACCAAGCCTCTATACCGTTTTGCCGTAGCGAAGTTCGTTGTAATTGCTGAATGTCGCCGACCAATTCTCTGCCGCCACAGTATAACATTCATAAAACCCCTTTCCGCAGTGGATCCTCCGCCACAGTCTCTCACTCGAATCATCCTCTTTCGTACTAGCGCATTAAATCTCCAATGGCTGGCGATCCCCCGCATGCCTTGCGTTTCAACCAACCCCTTATGGCGCGAACGAGTGGTATTTTGCGATATTAATGGGCTTTGTCGGTGAAAAGCTGTGGTTGATTTCTCATAACAGCTGTTGTACCCTGCGAGGCCTACGCTGTACGGAATCCACGGTAAATTGAAGGGAACCTGTACTGTATGACATGCTGCAATGACGCATTCCGAATTACATGCAGTAACATTTAATGGTTGGTCGAGTCGTCGGCCATAAGCGAGTGTTGCACAGCAAGAAAACCAGGCAGCCAGTCGCAAACCCAGGGTGAATTATGACATTATGCTATCGCTCGCTCAATCGCTATATCACAAAATTTTCAACGAAATACAATGAATAATAACACCAACTCCTCCGCCGTGCATGATAAAAACACCTCCAAACTATGTGCACCGACCATATCTTATCTCATCATCTTAATCCCCAGCTCTCAATAGCCGTAGTTCCATCTCACACTCTCTGTAGCCCTCGTTCAAACAACCTACTCCTCTGATGATTTACAAAGCCACCACAGCACCCAAAACACCGATAACAACCGCACCCATCGCCACTGAGCCCCTCGCCGCTGCGCCCGTCGTCGTCGTCGTCGCGCCCGCGGCAGTCGTCGCCCCGCGCGTCGTCGTACCCGTCCCAGTCGATGTCGGTGTCTGCGACTCAGTAGGCACCTCACTTGCCTTCCCACTGCTAGTAGGCGACGGCGTTGTCGCAGCCTTCGTCGTCCTCCCAGTCGGCAAAGTAGACGGGACGGTAACGCCAGTTGGCAAATCCGTTCCGAGCGGAGACGGAGAAGGCGCATTCGTCATGATATCTTTAAACTGCGAATACACGCTGCTCACACCCCCAGACTCCTGCAGCACCGAGATCACGGATGATCGATATCTCGCGTTCGTAAGGCTGGGGTATTTGCTTGTTGCTGCATCGCCGAGGATAGCCGTGGACACGAATGCGGCCCCGACGCAGTATTCTTGTATACACTCCTCTGTGTCGCCGCAGCACATGAAGCCACAGCGGCGGGAGGAGTTGCAGGAGCCGAAGTCGGCGGCTGACGCGAGGCTTGCGAAGAGGAGGATGGCGAGGGGGAGGATGCTGGAGTACATTGTTGATGGGGAAGAAGAGGGAAAGGAGAGGGGACGGTATAAGAGGGAGGGAGGGTGTGAAGAGCTATTTTCAGCTGCGGCTGGGCTGCAGGTGCAGCAAAGCGTATGGTTGGTGCAACGTGGAATTGGGTGTATTACGCACGCAAAACGCCAAACATAGTAGCCAAACGGTGGGGTTCCAGCGGCGCATATAGATTTTCCAGAGGTTGCCTATGTATAAATAAAACCGCCTTGCGATCCTATCGCGTCGACTTCTGCATTCCTCCATCCACATCAGCCTCGAAGGGAGATGTTGTCAACGTGACCATATTGCTAAGGGTGTGTTGAGCCTGGTCGTATCCTGTACAGGGATAGCGAGATTGTCCAATCAATGCAAGACAGTATACATCCTCTGGACGTCATCGAGGCTCGCCTAAACTTAAAAACTTGAAACGCAATGTACCGGTGGCGCCCGGTATACAAAGCCCCGTAGAGTGCAGAGGTACAGGCCTACGCCGCCGCCCATTCGCTTTGTAGGAAGTGAGTGTCTCGGCGAAACCACTTTCGTGCGAGAATAAACGACTAGTATGCATCAGCGACGCGCCGAGAAAGCTCGTGTGACCTACGCGCCACGGCCACGGGAAATGAGGCGAATTTGAAGGATGTGATTCTGTTACGTGAAGTATAAACGAAAGCTGTTATTATTTATTAAGTAGATATGATATAAGGTGTGCTGAAACGCGCTATAAAGCACTCTGCTGCGGGGCTACGGGGATTTGATTGAGCTAGGGCCTAAAGAGGAGGTCTGTGGCGGAGATCGATAGCCTTGTGGTGTAAGCTACTATGGAATGAGATAATGTGAGTGCCGGGATCTGACGACCGCGACAGAGTTAGCGACTCGAGTATACGAACGTCTGAAATACTATGACTTGCAGGGACCTTACTTTTTTGTACTATGAGATACTGGGGTTCAACTTCAGCACCTGCGCCTTCCTCACTGTTGGTGAATAGCGAGGCTGTGAGAAGAGGCCTCAGATCTGCGCTTTAGGTGATATACATTAGGGAAGTGGCAGCTTAGGAGATAGTCTTGATGGCAGCTCTTCTCACTTTCACTTCATCTCGCTTTTTCCCTGGTGAATTTGCGTTTTTGGTCTAGGTCGTTGGAACAGACCACTTTTGCAGATGGTTGTTGCGAACAGACATTATTGTGTTGAAACCCCAACTGATGTCATAGTATAAAAAGGATGGCCTTTGTAAGTCGTGGTATTTTAGACTTTTGCTCCTTCACAATAGTTAGCATAGGCGAATAATCGGAGTTGAAGAGCTAGTTTCTACTGTTTCAAGAGATAAGCTGTCTCCCAGCTAAGCGATGCTCAAAGCTCCGAGTTAAATTCCTTTATAACCTCGGTTGGAATGTGAATAATATATCGCACGTATTTCTTAACCAAAGTATATATGAGAGGTCACAGTTCGAATCTGTTCAGGTACATATCTTTTGGGTGTCTGTAGGCCAAGATTAGACTTTCTTGACGTAAGGTTTGGGCCATCCCCTATTCAATGTTGCGCAACTCCACAGCCGTAGAAGACGGCTTGTTGGAGGTGGTTTTTGTAGGAATCCCTAAAGGTCAGAGGTGATACTCACCAGAATAGTTTCTCAAGATTGAACTAGTTCTTGGATTCGGAACCTCAATCTCCCGGTAGAGTGGCTTCTCCCCTGGATGGTACTCTAATTTGACATAACTTCCGGTGGAAATCGTTGGCGTTTGGATTAGATCGCAAGTATAATTGTTTTCCCCATGTCCATATGACTTTGAACTCTATCAAATCTGCCTGCAACGTCGAGTACATCTTCACTGGGCAGTCCCACCAGTGCAAAGTTTGATCGGACTATACGAGCCCCAGTCAGTTCACATCTGCGCTGGGTCATCTAGAAATAAGGCTGGTTGGTTTCATTCGGAGCATATCAGTAGGGGGTGACCGTACAGGTTTTGGATAGTAACGAGGATTGGAAATCTGTCCTCTTGGTAGAATTTACAGTTAAAATGGGTGTATTATGATGGCCTTCGGTGCTGGTGAATGTTGCTCGCAGTTCTTCAAACACTCCAAGCCAAGACGCTCGGCTCAGGTGTATCTCAGGTCTTTTCGTGTTCTTGTATTGGGTACCGCCTTCGGAACCGGGAAACCAGTGAGTTGTCCATCTCTTCTGAATTGGCGTTTATCTGTGTACGAGTTCGTACGGTCTAGTTTAACCGAATGAAGTTAGTATTGATGTATTACCGCGGTCGATATGTAAATGATATCCCAAGGACCCGTAGTGGAATAGTTTGCATGCTTAATTATATCTTATCTTAAATTTATTCTTAGAGGTCGTAGTTTGAATCTGCGTGGGTCCCATATGTTTTCACTCACGTTGCTGTATACTTTGATGAGTTACCTAGCTTTACATTTGTCAGAGCCACAAAGTCCAGCCGTTACTGGTAGTCCTAGGGTGACGTTCCCTACGATGAGTTTGATTTGAAACGTTTCGGTGCAAGTAGGTTCGCGGATTGATGATTCGTTCGTGACGCGGGATGAGAACTTATCCTGGGAGTGTTGTGGTAATTTTCTCTTCGACGACGTTTGTAATTCGAGGTACGGTCCAAGCATTACGCCTAGATTGGTGTATGGAGAAGTTGACTTGAAATGTCGGGGCGGGGTTGTCGGGTTCCGTCTGTTGATATGGTTCGGCGTTGTGGTACTTCCGAGAGGTGTTCAACAAAATCTAATCAGATTTGATATTTTGGGACCAAGCTTGCGGCTCTGCCCTGCGCTAACTTCTCTGATGTGTAGAACCCCTCAACAACAGATCTCCACACACTTCACCGATTTCCTCGTTCCGTTCTTACGATACTTTTCGTTCCTCCCTTTTACCTCTCTATTTCTCTTTTCCCGACCCTTGACGAGCTCTCGCAAGCTTTGCCTCATTCTCTCAGGTTCAGGTTGCGTTCATTCTATGAGTTCCCAGCCCTGTCCGCACGCGAAATCAGAAACTTACGACACGACTTCTGATGCAACAACTATCAACAGCGTCTCAACAGCTATAACTCTCTTCCTCTACACTGTCACCCAACCTCCCTTCGGTCTATACGAAGCGCCGCTTGTTATCATCCATCTGACCTATAGAAGTCTCGACCCTCACCTCATCGGTCTGCAGATACGGCTTCTCGCGTTGAATGGTGTCTACAGTAAATTATTGGAAGAAGATGATGGTAGTTACAGTCACCTATATTAAAGAATGCTCCCTATTCAGCTTCGATCTACCATCTACGACAGCTGCAAAGCTATCTGTCACGACCCTAAAGAACCGGAGCCTTACTGCACATTACTATTCGTTGAACGTGGGACCGCATCGATCCAAGCAATATGATACAGGTTTAATAATATAGGAGAGTGAAGGATGGATGAAAGGTTCGTTAAGTTCTTTGCATTTCTTGTTTAGTACTAACTTTCCTTGTCTTTAAAGTGCTACAGCTCCCCTACTTCAGATGAGACGCCTAGAAATATAGAAAACGTTGCAATTGCTGGAGTCCGGGGAGGACGTACGTTACATCACTTCTCCAACAAAGCACTGAGAGATGAGAGGAAGGCTTCAAATTTGGGAAATTTGAGAACTGCCTTGACCAACCTAGCACTGAAAACCTGTGCGTACTTACCACTTTAATTGTTGGATCAGGATAGTTACTTGATGAAGATGATAAAGTGGATTACAAAGATGAAAATATCCGTTGCAACACAATCATGGCGACCCCACGGCGGATTTTATATGGACGTACGATTCAGTGCCTGGCTGTGAGTACAAAGGACCGCAGATACTCCGTTAAGAAGTGTTTATCTGTCCTCCTTTGGGGTGGATACAACTCACATAAATATTCCGCATCGTCCGCATGGGATTCCCACACGTCAATACAAGCCTCTCAAATAACATGTGTTCAAGTCTAGTTAAAGTTGAAGTGATGCAGCAAGATTTGAGTTTAAGGTAGTAGCGTCTGGCGATGAAGTCTATCCAACTACGGCATGCTGCGTTGACGCGGTGGTTCATGGCGAATTCCAAAACTTTTGCCACTTTCCTTCAGCTGAAGTTCTAAATGGTAATTGTGATGAAGAGCGTAACAAAAGGGGATAACTATGAAGGATACAGTTAAGTGGATGGCGTTGATGCCGGCTGCGGTGGCGATAAACACTACAAGGAATGCTTGCTACAGGCGATGATACCGGTGCCTTGATCCAGGATAACGCTGTTGTACCCCCTCTAGTTTTCCTCCTGGTCAGTCCAGGAATATATGACGGCTAGCGGGCAAGTTTATGCCAAGAGCAGCATTGGAAATCACATCTAGCCGGTCTGTTGATCTACACTATCGATCCGGATTCTAGCCGTGGCTAAAGGAGAACTCTCCCCGCCCATATCTCTCAAAGAACTGCCAGATATCTTCAGATGACCGCAAATATATACAGACATCCAAAAATATCTTCGTCAAGACTGATCCCAGTCATCTACAGATATCCAGGCTATTTACCGCCTGATCTTCTCAGTTTATGCCAAGGGCAGATTTTCCGTAGCCCGGCCAAATCTGACTGGACTGCGGATCTGTAGATTGCCCAGCGGTCGGTCTGACCGGTTGGGAACACTGAGCCGCTCCGGGGATAGTGCTCCTATCGGGCCTAGCCGTTTGACAAGCTCGCCTGGGCCTTGCTTTTTCCCTAAAAGCTTGCATATCTGAAACATCAAATGAACAATGGTTTTAAGCTGTGGGTGGACTATTTGCGGTGGAGGGTGTGCTGTTTTAATAGCGGTATACTGTTGAGAGTGAGCATAAGTGATCACGGCCCACGGGCGCTAGCAAGCGTCCAAAATGCTCGAAAGGCTCGAAAGGCTCGAGAGTTCGAAGCCCATATCCGGAAACATGACAACAAGGTTAGAAGCCGAGACAACGTTTTCAGAATTTCTCCAGAAACCTGCGCTAAGAACGGCCAGCTGGGCCACTGGAATCGATCCACTAGTACATGCAAGGGAGAGACTGCCCAGGGTTTTTCCTGGTGTCGCACCCGATGCATGATATTGATACTCTGAAAGCCCAGCCGGCCCAGCCATGTGGGAGCACTGTCTCAGGATGTATTGTAGAATAATTGAACGATTCAGTTTCATTGTGTTAGAGGAGCACATTAAATAAAATTGTAAGATGTTTTGCAACTTGACTAATATCATTGCCCTCGATAATGCATTACATTTCCCGTGTTAGTAGGTTCGGGGGACATACTAGCATAAATGTATCCGAAAAGATGTTTGAAAATCTACGGAATAGTGATGAAACCATGAAAGGACTGTACGGAGAAGAGGAATAAGAGTTGTACGGCAGTACGAACGACGACCATTCTGACGAAATGCCAAGCGAATCTAAAACCGAAGTTGTCAATGAACAGAAAAAAGGCTCAGCGGTAATACAGCCCAACCAAGTGCCCCAGAAACGACTTCGTTTAATCTAACTTTTGCGCTGACCCATATTCTAAGACTGGAATGTAGCAAGGGATGAGCCCTAGTTGAATTGCCTGCAATAGCAAGATATGGTAGACTTTAAATAATGAAATTGTGGCTTAGGGGGTTTGGACGGACTGCTGAAGAGTTTGGATCTCAGCTCCTCACACCGATGTTGGATATCCTTGGCCTAGGACGAGGAATTGATTCAATGATTAGGACATCGCCAACTGCAGTTAATTGAACTTGTTGTTTTTCCGATGGTGGCAAAGGTGGTAAAATTAAAGGCCGCGCAAAAGTCTGCACTCTCTTGTACTATATCTCGAGTCTTTCGCCTTCTCTCTACTCTGTACAATAGTCTATACACACAGTTCTCCTGAAATTTCGTATCAGATCCATTGTTGCATCGCTTCCTGTCAATTGTAGGGATCCATTCAGCAAATGGTAGGTATAGGTGAAACCCATCGAAAGCAGTATCAGAATAATCCAGAAGACTACAAACATTCATCAGACTATACAGCATGGGTTATATAATGCGTTTTGAGGCCGATAGGTTACAAGTTTGTTTATTTGTCATTTTTTGGCAGGTGAATATTGATTGGAATACTGAAATAACATGCGCTTAGTTATGTTGTAGAGTGTCATAGTCGGGGTTCAATAGTACGCCGGAGTGGAGGAGATAGATGATTTGTTGAGCATAGTTCCGTATTGGATTACAGCAGTGAAATCTTACCACCTAGACTTATGGTGGCCAGTTTGGGTCAACACCTAGAAATGTAGTCTTGATGTCTGTTGACAGGTAACACCTAATAAACCAAAAACATAAAGACCCTGGCTATCCACTGTCAGCTGGAGCTAATTTTATCTCTTTGTGGAACCGGAAAAGATACAGTGGTAGTGGCTACCTATATGACTGAGAGACTGCGTGATTATGATGGTGGTGGTTGAACTGGCAATGGTGTTGCTTCAGCTAGTGGTAGTGATGGTGGGATATGTATTGGTTGGGGCACATCATTAGTTACACAGTTTTTCTCCACACGTCCCCATGGCGTAGTGGTATTGTCTTAGGTTGTCGAAATGGCGTATATATGGTGATAAGCAGTTCCAGATTGTTGCACAGCACAGGTGAATATTTGTTTATTTATTTGTTTGTTTGTAATCATATTGTGTTGACCACCCAGGGATACCCAGTTAAGTTATATGCACCAGCCTGCCACTAAGTGGTCATGGTACATTTAATCTTGTGTCTGCCAAATTTTGTTGGTCTCCAGTAAGAAGCGGATACTCAGTGTCAATACACGACCTGGCCAGCTGCCTGGCTCATTCGTGGCCCCTACACCTCCCCTGGCCCGGCCTCTATTCTGAAAGCCTGCGCACATGATGGCCTGACACAGCCTGCACATAATTTAAACCACCTGCATCAGCTTTCCTTAGCCTTGGTTTGGTCGATGGAGAGAATACCGCAATGTCAGGGCTATGATGGTTGGGTTGGATATGGTTTAAGGTTTCTACTTTGGATACATTTTTAGTAGAGGCAGAAGCGCACCATTCCAATAAAATATTCTATCTAAGTTTGGTCCACCAAGTAAAACTGCCTTGCCTCAATGAACAGCCGCCAGGCCATAATGAAATGCTGTCAGGCTGGCCACGAAAGCCACCAGATTGGCTGGAAAAGGCAGCACTATGACCGGCCAGTCTGCCTAGGAATGCTGAGAATACCTGACTATTAATCTAACAGTCATCCTCCTGGGTGCAGGTTTCCCTTCTACTTTCTGCTACTTGACTGAGTGCCCTAATGCCACTAATCCACCAAGTCCACCCCCAACATGCACAAAACCCACTATAAGCAAAATGAAACAAATGAAAATCAAAAAGCATTTTTGGCCTCCAGGATTATCAATCCTAACTGGATGCAATCTAAACAACAGCTCAATCCCATCAATTCACCCCATGTCTATACCCTGCTCTGCTAGCCCTTACTGAATTGCCAACTTTTGTATTCTCCACTGCATATTACATATATCTCCATCATACTACAATGAACCTTGTATTTCATAACAATTTATCTTTATTGCAGTCACCGACTCTACTCTTTGTCTTTCTTCTGTGCTTTTATCTGTTTTCTTTTTGATTTACCTTATCTGTTGCTGAGTTTTTATCAACTTCTATTCATATTCTCGTTTCTCCTCCATATTGTATCACTGAGTTTAGTAGTAATGATTATGTGATTCTCTTAATTACTATCTGCTTTTGTACTGACTGGGATTGTGATTACTGCATTGTCATCATCCCATTTCTGTGACTTTCCTGTTATCCTCCCCTTTCATTCCGATTGTTGTTAATCTAACATACACACTGTGTATTAACTTCGGTTGTGGCAATGTGTAAAGGCATTCACCTGTGGATGGCCTCATATGAAGGAATATCTGTAGATATGGTTGCAAACGTGGATGTCAATATTGTAGAGTAGTATAAGGTAGTTACAGTAAGATTATTGCTAAAGACTTAAGGCTCATGAGGAGTTGACTACATGAAGTTGGTGTTACCCGACCCTGGACACGTCACGTGCAGCTGTGCAATTACATTATCCCCCTCTTTAGGTGCAGACCCCCTGTGCTGCATAGACCTGTACAAAAGTAGGAAGAAAAGGAAACAATCAAATAACCATTCATTGCATCAGCAAAATGTAAATCGGTCCAGAAGCAATACGCAATCCTCCCAGACACTGTGGCTGACCTTACCAGTGCTTCTAAGTACTTCTAAATGCTCCCAGACCACCCTGGAGCTAAGCAAAGTTCTCTCAGACTCTGCTAGAGCATTCTCAGGTGCTCCTGAGAGCACCTGCAGTTATGGAGGTGCATTCAGGATGATACGAGATTTGACTTATGTTCTAGTCCAGTCACGGAGGATGTCCCTCCGCGGAGAGACCGGTCCAGTCACGGAGTCCCACCCTCAGTGACTGGACTGGTTCATTCGCGGAGTGTACCCCTGAACCCCACCTCCGTGACTGGACTGGTCCATTCACCGAGTGTACACTTGGTGAATGCTCTGCACCCATATATGCCCACGCATGTAGGCGCACTCAGCTGGCCATATTCAGCCCAGCACAACTACGTGTATTCAGACAAGCACAACTGCGTGCATTCAAACGAGCGCAACTATGTGCATTCAGCTGAGCGCAACTCCCTGCATTCAGACCAGCGCAACTAAGTGCATTCAGCCCAGCGCA
>Ga0307515_10010912_pt1 | contig 17333 bp, 7 predicted proteins | sample 17_EM_MG_FD_194513 | JGI IMG/M metagenome (GOLD analysis project Ga0307515, IMG submission 194513) | Populus trichocarpa ectomycorrhiza microbial communities from riparian zone in the Pacific Northwest, United States - 17_EM | ecosystem: Host-associated > Plants > Roots > Unclassified | place...
ATAAAAAATACTCGGACAAATTATAGCTTATTTTAGGATGAAGAAAACTCCAATTTAGGAAAAATATCACTTCGCGATCGTAGTCCAATCATAATGTTAAACACACTTTCTATATTATGATTCGGTGGGTGAAAATATGCATTTCATTCATGCTTAACCGCAGCTATCTCGGACATTAAGTTGGTTGAATGGGCATAGTTTTTCCCATCCTTACCTTGTATGCCAGGATATTTAAATTATGATTTTAAGCAATAATTGCGTCAAACAAACGATTATTTATATGTTCACACTCAATTTATTTAGGGTGTATTTAATAATGCAATTCAACTTGCATCTTAAAGTGTTTTTTCATGTATAGAAACATCAAATTAGAAGAGAGACAAGACCCAAACTATATATATAAATATATTTGTAGCTAACGATGAGCAAAATCCCGTCCAAACTGAACAAGGGAGGTCGAATGTAGTAACGATTAAAAGGAGTCGTTTCATTGGATTCCTCGTGCTTTTGACAAGCTAAAAAGGAGTACAAAACTCGGGCGTGGCCACCACATTCCTCAAAAAGATTAAAAAGCTAACAATTAATACTACAAGTACCAATCTCATTAGATCACGATTGGAATCGATCACCAGCTCAGAGAAAAGCAAAATGTCAAAACTAACAATACAAGTCAACGAAAGAGCCAAAACTCTAATGGTCCTCAAGAGTATGGACTCTTGACCAAAAACTCATACTTGTCAACACCACTTGCAGGGACAGCTACCATAACTTTAACAGCATCCTGTTGATTATGAACAGGTAGCATCAAACAGTACCTATCACTGCATATTGGACCCACATGAACTGGCTTCCCCATTCCAAAGTCAACCCTCTCTAACCCTAGCCTTGACCATTGCGACATGATCAACACACCTACTGAGTCAGGACACGCTCTTGCTTGACTCACTAATTCAATCACTGATCTTACGTACTCGTTATCCACTCTCTCTTTAGCTCTTTTTATCAACATTGCTGCGTAGCCTAAACCCTTCTCTGCCAAATCCTTAACACTTGTTTGCGCACAGCCCAGAACAAACGCGTTGCCGTAGTATCCACTGGGCACGCTAGGTTTCACTCGGTTTCTGACATTTATACTAAAAAGAAGCTTCAAGATTTGGTTTGATGGAAAGTTTAGAGCTCTGGCCCAGCTCCTCCATACATGAGCTGATTGTACCTCGTAAGACGTGTATGCTAACTCGAAAGGTCCACTCGTTGACAAAGCGAGTTTCTTTAACTCGTTTAGCCACCTCTTATCGAATATTATTGAAGTGGGGACGAGCTTTTCATTAGAGAAGCGACTTGTAAAACCACAGAGGTCGGGAACTCGGTTGAACTCGATAAGACTCGCCGAGTAACAATGAGAAGCCTTTATGGGATCAAAAAGGTAGCGATCCCAAACGGGCTGGGGCTTCAAATCAGCAACTCGGCTTTGACTCACAGCTAACTCAGCGAACGAGTTAAGAAACTCAGCACTGCCAATTCCATCACAGACACAATGGTTAAAGCCAACACCTAACGTGGCATCTCCATCTTTGAGCCACGTCAGCTGGATAACGAGAGTTGGGGCCCCTTTAAGAACATCTGACACGTTGAGAGACAAGAGCTTCCTCCATTGTGTCACGTACCGTGGGGCCCTATCGAAGTCGTTGATCGTGAGATCGGAGACAGCCTCCATAAACACCGCGCCCTGGGATCGACACACAACCTCCAGGCTTGAACCATCGGGCTTGGCCCTGACACGTCCTGCGAGTGGATAATAAGGCACCAAAATCTTAGCTAATGCAGCCTTGACACGGTCTGTGATCACACTCTGGTCTAAACCAGGACGAGCCTTGAAAACAAAGAGGTACTCCACAGTGAAACGTAAAAAAAGCTGAGAATCAAGGGCTGAAAGAGATAGAACACGACTCGGGGTTGGCTCTGATGGTTTGATCACTACAGCTTCTTTGACATGCACAGAGTTTGCCATATTTTGAGGTATTTTGTTTTTGGTTTCTGGTTGTTACAGCTTGCAATATGAGAAGGGGTGTTCTGGGTCCTATATAAGGGAAACAAATTTGGTGCCTAGTGCCTACCTCTTAATTATTGCTGCTTGTTGTTGTTGTTGTTATCATTGATAATAATATTATTGCCCCCATGTCTATCTATCTTTTCCATGTCTAACTGTGAAAGATTTGTGCCAAGATTCCCCGGGCATAACTTTATGGAAAAAAATTATATCAAAACAAATTAAGAGCTTGTCTTTCCTTTCTGTCTGTTCGGCGGAATTGATAGCTACCTCTCTTTCTAATATCTCTTTTTTACCTTGTTGATATTCTAACTGTTACATTACACAATCTTTTATATTTATATATATATTTATTTAAAATCTTAAATTTCTTCTGATTATATCAAATCAAATCGAATTAGAATAGAAAATACTTATTTAATTTATTCTAATTAGGATATTCTAACTGTTACATACACAATCTTTTTTATATATTTTATCTAGTTGATAATGTTCAAAACGAAAGATTAATGTACCATGTTACTTGTGTTTGCTTGTAGTTGTGCGCATCTGGATGATGACAAGCTTTTGGGGGTGGGCTCTAGTGAATTCAAGAATATCTTTGGTTTCTTTGTTGGGACATCGTTGGACCCATTAACCATAGATTTGGAACGGTATTTTATAAAGACGCACAGCTTTGATTTTGGACCTCGCTTGGATAGGTATTTGCCCCTCCATGTCGATTACCTACCTTTTCGCTTTTTATTGGGAAAGTTGTGTAAATTATATTCTTTTACATTTTTAATTTTTTTCGTTTAAAATAATTTTTTTATGTTTTCAAATCGATTTGATATTCTGATATCAAAAATAATTTTAAAAAAATAAAAAAAAATTTATTTTGATACATTTTTAGATGAAAAACACTTTGAAGCACCACCGCTATCACAATCTCAGAAACATCTTTAATATGTTTCAAATAGTAATTCACGATGGATCATCGCCGGAAAAAAATTGTGATCACGATGGTGGTATAAATCAAAGGAACCTATGTGATAGAATGCACAAAGATATCCTGAGATTTTAAAGAACGGGTATTCTCCCAGTATTAGGGGTGTTATATAAGTGCGATAAATGGTTACTTTTTTTTTTTTCTTTGGTAGAAAGAATTGGTTTGTTGATAAATTGGACGAATATCTGACAGGGAATATTGTATTTTTCATTGAGACTTTTAACACACTTATACCTACATTAATATTTGAGATATTTATGTGAATATATACCACATTAATTACTCCCATCAACAAAAAAATATTGAAGAAATTCGAGAGAGTCTTCTCCTTTCTTTTCCATACAAGACAAACATGTGTGAATGCATGCGTGTAAGTATTAATCCGTGTTTCCCGTGATCATTATAGCTAGGATTCGGAATGATGATCATGATTAAATTTTTCCAAGTTGTGAAAATCACATAACTTGAATTAGAAGATTGCATCAACTGTCAAGCCTAATAATTGAAATGTTTGAATGATTAATTGAAAGGTTTGGAATGATTAATACGTACGTAATTAATAGTATCGATACAAGCTAATTATAAGCCAGGTCTTTTTGCCTGAATTACTCACAAAAGTCAAATAATTAACTCCTCCCGGAATACATACACCATAGCCTATTGTTAATTAATCAATAGGGATCAGCTACAAGATCATTCAATTAATGGACCTCTTATCTAGCTAGCCAGAAATACAATGGCACCTGCTCCTGGAAATAAATAAATAAAGGCTCTAGCTGAGAGAGGGCATCGAGAAGCAATGTATGCGAGGCACATTGGTCTCTGTCGGCGCTGCGGACCCCGATTTCTCTAACGGTGATTAAAGCATTTCGGAAGCAATGCACTTGAACATGCCGATAACCATAGAAAATTTTCTTTCACTGATTTTATCTTCTCCGAATTAAAGAACAATATCTAAATACGTCCCATCGTTTAATTTGTACTAGTTATGTTACCGTGGATTGAATTTTTTTTTATAAAATAATATATATATACAGGTTTTTTCAATATATTTTTATAGTTTAAAAAATCAAATTTCAAATAAAAACTTTTATACATATATATAATCAAATAAATCAAGTACTATATATGCGAATAAATAAATAAAAAATTATTAATTAACGATACCTAAAAATAATACTTGAAAAATCAAGAAATATGTATAAATGAAAATATTTAATCTCGAAAAACAAGATATTTACCTGGTTATTCTTGCTAAATTTATTTATTAATATAAATTTTTTATTTAAACAAACGATAGAAAAAATAGAGACACAAATTATATTGATAGTAACAAATAAAATGAAAAAAAAAACATCATGCAAAGTTGCATATATTAGAAAAATTATCTGAAAATAATTTTTTTTTAAAAAAATAAAGTTCATCCATACAAAATATATATAAAAAATTATCAATAAGAAAAACTCTTCAAATTTAAATGTACAACTAAAAAAATATTCTTCATTTAAAATAGGCTCTCCAAACAAAATGAAAGAGGGAAGAGATACTAATTTAAATATTAAAAAAATAAAGAAAAAACCATAAAAAATTCATTAATTTAAAAAAAACGAAAAAAAAAACAGCCAACACTACTCAACCTGGCCCATTTTGTTAGGAGAATGGGTCTTTATTTTTTTTGTTTGCAACTAGGACGGATGACATGTAGTCCATCTTAATTTTTTTTTTAAAAAACAAAATCAGACTATGCGTCGTCCGATTTGCCTGGATTTCGGTTACTGTCGGAAAATTGAAACTTAAGTTTTTTACACCAAAACCCATTTTTAACCTATTTTTTACCCAAAAAACCTACAAAACACAGTATAAACCGCGATAAACCTATCTATGACCTCAAAAAAACCTCTCATAAACCAAAATCAACATGAATCCAAAAATCAACCCGAGGTCAGGTCTATTTTTTCACAATTTTTATAGGTAAAAAAACACCTAATATGAACTCCCCTCGTCAAATGAAACTATTTGACATAAATATCGTTCATTTTGGTAGCCTAAATCGATATCAATGACACTTCTCTCTCTCTAACACTAGAATCTAGCGACTTTTCTCTCTCCTCTCTCAACTAGGAACTAAAAAATAACAAAAATAAAATTTTATACCAAAATTGAATAGGAAAAATATTGAGGCACAAAAATTGTATAATTTACATGATTTTTAATGTTCAAGGATCAAAGTTCATCTTTTGCAAAACTTATGGCATGTCACCCATGTTTGTCACCTTTTTCATTTTAATCCCTCTTATTTCAATCTCATCTTTTCATTAAAAATCAAAATTAATTGGTCTTTAATGATGACTAAATCGCCAAAAAAAAGGTTTGAGGACCAAATTGAAAAAATATAAAACTTTGCACAACTCATCTACAATAATGTACTACTAGAGGATGGACAATAAAGCCTTACATAGTGAAAAACCCACGCCTTTTAGAGTAATACTTAATTGTCCAAACCTAGAAAATCAATAGGAAATAGTGAGACAAAAGCAAAATCTATGATACCAGCCAACACTTTAACGATATATCTAGATGCTTGTTAATCTTTGGATAAATTGGGCAACTAGCTCTCAAAATATAATTACATGCCGAAATAGCAAATGATGAAAATATTTTGGCGAAATAGCACAATTTGAGGATATTGCGGTTCAAAAACATAATATTTCAATAATGTCACGGTTCAAAACCTCGACATTTGATACATGTCGCGTTTTAGAATCACAACAATTGATGTCGCTGTTCACAACCACGACATTAATGAAATGTCGCGTTTCTGGAACCGCAACATTTGATTCAATGTTGCAATTTAAAATCATAACATTCTCAAGAAGACCGTTTTGAGAAACATCTAGACATTTGATAAAACAGTTGGATAGCAGCCAAAATGATAAAATCGTTTTGGCTCCTTTAAGATTTTGGGTCATTTTCGTGTTTTAAACCTAAAAAAGTTTATAAAATCATAGTTATTCTCTTAAGAAGCGCCAATTCAACAACCATGACGAGGAAATACGACCCAAATCCAATAACCATGCGTCAACACTATCTTATGGAAGCTACAGTTGATACTTTTTTGTAGTCGTTATTCTTTTAAGAAACGTCAATCTAAACACCTAACTAGACCTTATTGGTGGATTCTCCAAACCATATACTTTTCAACTTTGACTCTTTTATGTTGGATTGTGGAAGACATATTGTCTAGGAGATTTGTAGCATTGGTGAAGAAAATAAGTCGATAGATTTTCTTTTAAGCATAAGCCATACAGATAGTCTCCTAGTGCTCGCCAAATAGGGCACCCTCAAGTTCCCTTTATTACTGTGGCAGATATGGAGTATATATAATTATTTCCTTTTTATAAGTTAAGTCTATTTATTTCGTTGGGAGAATTGGCTAATATGCAGGTGGAGATTCATTCTATAAAAATATAGTCCCTTTTTATTTAGCAAATTGCTCCGAGTATGAGTGATATATAAGCTTGTACTTTAATCTATTGTTGAAAGGTGATGACATCCAATTCGAGTGACCAACAAAAATCCATGTTGTCAAAATTTGAAACCGTGCCTCAAATTTTCCCTAACAAAAAACTTTGATTATGATAATAAGTTGCTGGCTCTATTGTCTAGATACCACATGCTCTCTTTGTCTTGCATTCTCTTATCATGCATTATAAATAGGGTGACTTCCTTCTCATCTTCTATCACTAGATTTGCATTCTTCTCAACCCTATTGATTGGACTCCAACAATCCCAAGCATAGTGAACTATCTTTTGACAATTATGGCATTTAGCTTTTGATTTGTCAAATTTGGATTGGTCGACCAATTTACTTCATGTGGTCGACCGGTTGACTTGTTGATGCTGTCACAGCCTCTTCTTTTAAATTTCCCCCCTCCCCATCTTCATTTGCTTTGTTCATGTCGTTTATTCCCTCGCCACATCCTCTTGAATCTCATTGACTCTTTCTTCACGGGCTTGTGATTTTCCCATGAAACCTTGGATTGAAAGAACATTCATATTTTGTGACTCCTTTATTGCGACCACCATATAATAGAATTTTTTGGCAGCGAGTGTAGGATCTTCTCTACCATACATGTCTCTTTCAAATTTTCAAGCACTAAAAATCACCCACCAATATTTGGATAATATCACTTTTGAGATAGTGCCCAATGCAACCACAATCAAGCGAGCAAGAGAAGTTTTGCAAGAATCAAACCAAGAAACTGACAATATGAGAAAGATACATCTACAAAAACTTCGTGGTGACTTTGAAAAGTTACTTATGCTTGAATCGAAGATTATTTCAGAATAAATTGTATTTTACCGACTGAACCAGTTGACCAGTTTAGAAATGATTGACCAGTTCAACTTATTCCAGCTAGTCAATCGATTCTCAATTAATAGACCAATTTTTTTGTTTTTTTTAAAATAAAATCTAATTTATTTTCAATAGAGAGGTAACAGGAGAATATTTGGCATACAAGGAATTGAGCGAGGGTGATAATAGCAACGTCAAAGGAAAAAGAAAAAGAAAAAGAAAAATACCCCACGGGTAGCTAGGGTAGTATATATTATCTAAGGTCAAAACCAAGAGCCTATGGGATCAAAGATGTTGCATATCTCCAAAGTTATTTAAAGGTTTTAACAAACACATTGGATTAGATAAGAGCAATAAATATACGGCTTAATCTCTCTTTCTCTCTCTCTCTTTATGGATATGCCTGATCTGCATGCGTATGCTTCTTTTCTTGATCCTGATCAACCATTGTTTGTCTCCTTTTTTCCAGCCTGGTTCGTGATTAAACCCATCGCGTCTTTTCACAAAAGGATATAAGACAAGATGTACTTAAAAAAGATTCTATAATTTAAATGATAATGTTGGGTATGATGCTGAAACAGAATATTAGTCTAATTGATGGCTAGCTTCAATAGAGTTTGAATTAACTAGAAGAAGGGTACGTGGGCCTTCTTTGGGATCTGAAATTGAAGATATGATCTGAGGTATATCAGAATTTCAAATTGCCTGGCAATTGCTTAAATTTCACAGTTTTATGCTTAAATCAAGCAACCATGGGTGGATGATACGTGCTGTTCAACCCCAATTCTGTAACCTGCGAGACAATAGACCTGCAAACAATAATATACTTCGCAATATATCAACACATACATATACCATAAGATTTCTCTCTGGAACTCTAAAAAAGGGCAACGGTGAGGCTTAAATTTATCCACGTTACACTAGAAAACCTACCATTTATAATTTTTTGCTATAAAAGCAGGAACAGAACACACAACAGGATGTCAGAGTGGAAGAAAGGAAAACCGAATTTGTGTACATTTTTAACCCAATTGATCAGACGATCAGGATTATATACAGGTCGGAGAGATAGATATAATAATAAATATAATTTGGAAAAGCTTAACAATTAATGGAAGTGCACGTTTCTATGTATTGGAATTAACTGTAGTCTCTTTTGGATGTAATTTCAAATTTTTATACCCCACGGCTGTTTCCATGGACATGCATGACTCTGCCTATTTAAAAAAACTATTTAAAATCACATGATACATATGCTAGTCAAATATATAGTGATTATATCTCCTTCACAAAAGGTGCGTTTGATCGACTTTGTTGAATAATAAGACATGTGATTCTTCAAGCTTGCTGCATGGCTGGTCAAAAATATCTCGGTAAAGTGATTCGTTAGTGATGATGTTTTTTATAGGATGGAAGTTGAGTTTCTTTCTTTTGCCAATGAATATAAAAAGACTTGTTACTTAGCTAATGATTACCATAAATTTTGGGAAGATTATCAATTTACTATTTAATGAAGATTTTCCGGCCCGTTGAAGCTCGAAGTTCAGGACAGTGTGCATGATGGATGAATCCATGAATCTTGTTAAGGTTTTTTCTCAGGCCTGATTTAAATGCATGATCATTGGATTCGTTTCTCTACCGGACAGAACATCTTAACCATCTCTAAGCGAAGACAGCACATGTAATGATCAGTTGTTCGAAAAAACAAGAAAATAATATATATAGGATAGGATGGATTAATCGTTCTTCTCGGAAAACGTCTTCCTGAGCTTGTTTCCTAAAATCCAAGGGCTGCTACTTAGTGCTGCTGTTAGTTTTTATTGCACAACTCGGATTTGTCCTTGGTTTGCAATACAATAATCTGCCACTATAAAAGGATATTGACCTAAAAGTTAGAATACAGGTTTGACAGGCAGCCCGAGTTTTTTTTTTTCCTTGAGGTTTCACGGGCTCGATTGTTCAAGAACAAACAGCTGACCTGCCGAGCAACTTGGCATGATATTATCAACAGTCCTCGTGCTTGGTATGGACGTACCCAGGGAATAGTTTATGAGAAATACTAGTACTAGTAGTAGGAGCTGAGCATTGCTGCGATCATCCCGTCTCAATCATGTGTGTAATATTTGCCCGTGCATGATTTCAATTCATAGATAAAATTTGACCGTCACAACTAGCAAATCCAAACGATTTTTTTTTTATTTATTTTTATTGAGTGTTATATGATTAATATAATATTACCATAATAGCATATCTACAATAATAATTATAAATTTAATCTCACTTCTAATTAAAAAAAATTTAAATATATTTTTTTAAAAAATATTTGAACCTAAAAAATAGCATAGAATAAAGTTTTTTAAATCACTCATCACCTGTATAGTATATCATTAGTACTTTATTTTATCTGTGAAAACACTAGAAATGCTTAAAAAAGCGAATGCTATTAAAAAATTTAAAAAAATAAAAATGCACCAAGATTTTTGATAAGTTCTGTTAATTTATATATAAAACAGGTTTATTAAAATAAAAAGGTTTATAAAAGTCTTATTCATGCACATACTCTTTATAAGTTCTACTCATATTACATGTAATTAAAAATGATTTTTTTAAATAAAAGATTCATTGTAATTCCATATACAAAAAAATTCATTCACCTAAAGTCACTTTACATATTCTTACAATATGAATAGAACTTTACAATAAACAATGAAACTCTATTTTTTTTATTTCTTTTATTTTTACAGGAAAAATATGAAAATTTTATATAAACGCATGATACAAAAAAATATATTTATAATTTCTAACTATGCAGGTAAATAAATCGATGTGAATTTTTCGGTCATTGTTATTTTCAAGTGATTTAATTATAAGCGGTTATATACATGCATGTAAAAAAAACACATATCTATACTACCTACCAACTATTTTTTGTCTATAGTTTTTATTTCAACACAATAAAAAATCACACACACACACATGTTTTAACAATCAATAAATTTATTTAACTACAACTTATTAAACCATCTAGATTTTAAAAACCAGTAATTATAATAAAAATATGTACTTACAAATAATTCAAAATAATATATTATATATTATAAAAAAAATATTATTTAGTAAGTAAAAAAAAAACTAGTATCAACAAAAGTATTTTGCTAGCAAGATTTTTTTGGTATCTCTGTAGAAACAGTCATCACAGTCCTGAAAAGATAGAACGCCTCTCAAGGCCCAGCCATAGACCTAAAATTGCTACCTTACCCAAGAGGCCAAGACTCTTAACATCTTATATCATCGAAGCCCAAAAGTGAAAAGGCTCGAACGGAAGCCGAATGAGGGCCGGAAAAAAAATAAAAACTTTCAAAGTTTCGACAACGCAAAACCTAAGAAGCCTTTATGTAATAATAATAAAAGAAATAGTAATAATCCAATTATTGTTGTTCAAAAACAAAATTTACATTCCCGTCCAAAACCCCATGACGAGAGCTGACGTCACCGCCGGTCACCATGCACGGCCATCGCCCTCCCCCGTGTCCCCTCTCTCTTCTTCTTTCAATCCTACAATTCCTTCTTTTCTCCTCTAGTACTACACTCCCTCCTCCCTCCGGCGCCGGAGTTTAGCTCCCAGAACAACCACTCGCCACCATAGCCCCTCAGCCACCACCACATGGCCCCACCATGGTTGTCGCGAAGACTGTTAGAACGATGGCGCCCCTTACACACTAATCGAAGCCTGGGGTGACCGTTACATAAATCCTAACAGGGGTAACGTCGGTCAAAAAGACTGGAAAGAAGTCGCCGACACCGTCAACAACCGTCAAAACGGCGTCAAACCTAAAAAGACCGACGTCCAGTGTAAAAACCGTATCGTTATGTTGAAGAAAAAATACAAGATAGAAAAATCCAAACCCCCTCCGTTAAGTTGGCCGCTCTGTAACCGTCTCGATTCTCTCATCGGCACTAACAGCAATACTACTAACACAGACAAGAAACCCACCTCTTTCACAGTGAAGTCAAAGAAAAAGCCTAAAAAAAGGATGTTTTCAGGTTTGGCAAGTTATAGTGAGAGCTCCTCCGATGACGACGAGGATGATATGGCGTGGTTTGAAGAGAGATTGAAGAAGAAACGGCATAGAATGGAGGATGTAGGTTTATCTGATGGGGCTGCGTGTAGGGAATTAGCGAGAGCGATATTGAAGTTTGGAGAGATACCCGAGAGAATTGAGAGTTCGAGACAACGGCAAATGATAGAGTTGGAGAAACAGAGGATGGAGTTTACTAAAGAAGTTGAGTTTGAAAGACTGAATATGTTTGTTGATGCTCAGCTAGATCACACAAAGAAGTCTTTCAAACGCGATAAATTCACATCGAGTTCAGGTTTGTTCAATGAAATCTTGGAATTTGCTTTTCTTTTCTTGTGATATTGAGTTTTCTCGTCTTGGGTTGCTGCAATTGTCAGTTTAATACTGGTTGGTTTCTTGATTGATAGCTTATGTTATTTCTTTGATTTTTTTTCCATGGTATAAATTGTTTCATTTGAACGTTTTGGAGCTATGTTAGAGGACTCGTGTATCATTTCCGCTTGTGGGGTTGTGTCCAAAGTACTTTACCAGTTCTTGTTTATAAGATTTTGTATTATGTAGGAGCGTCCCGCACCTCTGCATTTATGGCCAACCATTACAGTGTAAAAACTGGATAGGTTCCATTTGAACGTATTAGTAGGGGGGGGCGCGTGCAAAATGATTACTTAATGAATTGTTGATGGTTGTACACTTTAGGTGAAGTGAATTAGGAAACTAAGAGTTATTTGGGTGTTAGAAATAACTTCCATGTCTAACTTTCTAGTTCTGCCCGTTGTATGCCGAGGAAGGCAGGAGATGTGGATATTCAGGACTGATTCTCTTCAGTTAAACTATTTTGACAAATTTGTGGTTCACACTGATATTTATGATTCGTGGATTTTCCCCTACAATTAGGGATAGAGAGGAGTTTCTGCTAATGTGTGTTTAGGGTGGTCAAACTTAATTAGGTTAGGGCCCAGCTTAGGGCTTACGCTTTGCCTGATTTCTGCAGGCAACTGCTCGGAAGTGACTTGGCTGTACCTCACAGTGGGGCTTTAACATAGCATGAAGTCCCGTTGGGTTGAATGAGCAATCTGTAAAATTGGCCTTCCATTAGTCCTTAAGCTGTCCTGTTGCGGAATCTGCCTGGGTGGGATCTTTGTTGCCAGAAATGCTCTCATGTTACTCAAAATGGACACTTGCTTCGAAATCTAGAGCCTGTTTAAAAATATAGTAAATATTATTTTTTTAAAAAAAAATTTGCTTGAAATTACATAAAATAATATTTTTTATTATTTTTTACATCACCACATTAAAACTATCAAAATAATATTAAAAAATAATAATTTAAAGTTAAAAAAATAAAAAATTTTAAAAATATAATATTTAAATTCAAATACCAATAATTAATAGAATAGTATATTATCAATATAATAGTAATTAAATTGTAAATTAATATAATACTATTTAGAATACTAATATATTAAGAGAATAAAAAAAAGAAAAAAAGATGGAAGGACTTTTTATTTTCAAGCCCTAATTATTAGGGGTGAGCATTTTAAGTTCGATTCCGTTTACACTGGAAAAAAATAACCAAACCAATATTTTTTTAATTTAAAACCAAAACCGATTTAAATTGATTAATTTCGGTTCAGTTTGGTTCGGTTTATGTTGTTAAAAAACCAACAAAACCAAAAAATTGACTCATTAGATATCCAAGAATAATATAAACTAGTTATTAGCATCTGAATAAATAAAGCTGTTGTAAACATCAAGCAAAGAAAAGGTCTTGTTCAAACATTTGAATGAATCTTCAGAAATAACATTCATATTTTAAAGAGAATTAGCCAACTCCATTGCTTAAGCTTTTGATCCAGAAATACTAATACCTTCGAGAAACAGAGTGTAAGTATTTTCATTTGGCTAGCAACCATTTTCAATCATTGCTGCTAGCACTTCCATAGCATCATCAATTCTATGTGCTTTGTATAATCTAAAAACAATTTTATAGCCGACTATATTTGGATGGAACCTTCCACTTAGCATGTCTGCCAACAACCAATAACTTCATCCACCATTCCATTTCATCTCTTCACGAACCTGAAATATGTGATTATATTCAGATGTTGAGAACTACTTTTGGGTTTGATTTAGAGTTGGCTCTTGGGAGAAATGAGAGGCAGATAGAAAGTGGGGGGGTGGGGGCGGGCTGCTTTGGTTTAGGTAAGGTTGGGAAGAAAAGTGAGTATTTATACTCATTTTTTTAAGTGTTGGTTGAACCGGTTTAGTCCGGTTCAATCGGTTTTAGACATTTGAAACCGAAACCGAACCAGAGTTCTTTTTTAGTTTTTTAATCAGTTAATTCGATTTTTTTCTCAATTCGGTTTTTTCGGTTATTTTTTTTTGTTTTCTCGGTTTAATTGGTTTTTTAGGTTTTTTACTCACACCTACTGCTTGTTGTGTAATGTAACATAGGAATTATTTTCAAGCCATCGACAATTGGCTGGTCTTCCACCTGCTTAGTCTCTTATGAACTTGATTAACAATATCATGGCACGATCATTGAGTGACAGGACCCCAAGAAACTTCCTTACGGTTCCTTGTTTTGGTGAAACCAAAACCTCTACAGGGTTGTGTGATGAGCTGCTAATATCGTTTGAAGTTGTTGAAGAGTTTGGCATACTCAAATTTGACTGTCGTGTTTGGCTTCCATGCTGGTGATGGTAAAGGGCAATGTTTCATATTTGTAACCTTCTATGCAAATCTTGAATTCCCCCTCACCTCTTTCCGCAATTACAATGTTCTCTTTTCTTAATTAGAATCAGAAATTGTTGCTCAACTCTTGGCTATCTGTGGATTCATGTTGTGTAACTGAAGGAAGTCCAACTCGGGGTACATCAAGCATTTGATCTCCAACTACGAATTTGAAGTGCTCTGTTCATGCATACACACGAGTATTTATTGATCTACAACTTTATCAGATTTGATTAAATAGAGCAAAGACATTAGTTTTTTTTTATCATATTTGATTTGGCACAGCACAGTAGTTAGATGGGTTCTGTTTGGCATTTGATCTGTCTGTCTGTCTCTCTACCCGAGATGTTCGTCTATGCGTATGCACTCACAGTGACACTCAGACATATGCATGTGCTTGGGCATGCACACATGCATCACAAACATTATTTCTTCTGTATATTTTCATGTCTGGATTTGCAATCGTGACCTGATATCACCAAACCGTGCCTACGTTGCTGCTAAACTTGAAATCGTATTCCAGTTGTGATCTGATAAACTTTTGGTGGTTTCTGGACCCTTTGAACAGGGAAGTTGTAGTTGAAATTGCTCAGAGACCTATTTTTTCAAAGGGGAGCTCCAGTGTGTATATCTCCATGAAACCCTCTTTTCATCTCCAGCTTAAGAGTGGAAGTCCTCTGCCTAGTTATCCTGAGGCTGTCACATCTTCAACAGATGAAGCTTTTAAGGAATGATTATGACCTACCAGTCATATTCTTGGCTGTAGCGTTATTCTGCATGCATCATTGGTTGTTATGCTAAAGATTTTCTGTACTTTCTAATCTTCCAAAAGCTGTAACCTGTGTCAGCTCCTTACATTCTTAGGCGTGTTATTTTTCATTCAAGTGATAAATATGTGATCAGCTTGTATCTCGATACACGCTACTCAGTGCTGATTTAACATGTTTCTCCTTCGAATGATGTTCATGGGACAACCGAGGATAAAAGTGGCAATGAAAGATAACCTTTTTCCTGTTCATCACTCACTATTATCAAACTTGGTTAGATTTTTCGGAATGATGTGGGAAATAAATTTCTGTGGAGGTTTTGGCTGTGGCCTATGTGAATCGGTTGTATGCAAACAAGTTGTTAATCTATATGCTCACTTGCATGATCAAATTGTTCTATGGAGCTATTTACTTTTGGCTTTCGGAAGCTGACTGGGATACTTCCAATTCTGACTTGTGGGAAGTGCTGTTAGTGTATATGAACTCACTTGCCTTCAAAGCCTCCACGTTAATCTTTGGATTCGCACTGCACCGACTAAAGTGAATGGGCATTTTGTGGGGCTGGTTGCATCATTAGCCAATGCTATGTCTTGCTGAATACAGGACGTTTCCATGATGGCAGTTTTGATGTTTTAATGCGCAACACTGTTGGCTCTAGATGGAAATTATGGTCACTTTTCCGAACCACTTATCAACTCAATATACAAGAACTTCTCAATAATCCCTGCTACCCAGCCAGTTCATATGCCAAGGACTGCTCAACAATCCCTTCTATCTGATCTTATGGCGACGCAATAACAGCAGGACAACCAAGGCGTATGGGAATGTTATTGATGATTCAATTTGGTTGGGTGTCTCTGAAATTAATCTGTAATCTGCAGAAACTAATTACGCAGTACATAAATGTACGGACACTTGGTTCATACTGAACTATAGATTGGACTTTAATAGTACTACCAGGATTCAGTTCAATTACCATCCACGGTTTCAAGAATTCAGAGAAATCTTAATTCTTGATTGGGAACATAACTTGAAAGGAAGATTCTTCAAATTTACATTACATGAGCAATAGGAGAGAGAAAAACAGAAAAATCCATTAAAATATATATGGGAATTGGCTGAAATCATTCATGGTATCGGATGAATTCTGGCTAAAACTGTCAACCAATCCACCACAAGCAGGAAATTCAGCGAAAGTTGGTATCATGCTACCATGATCATTCAAGAGAGGAGGAGAATTGGCAGCGTAGCGAGCTAGACGAGCTCTAGCAATGGCAAGATCAACCTGCAGCTCAACCATCTTTCTTTGCAACAAAGCTATAGCACCAATGCAACCATAGACAGGATCTCTGAGCCTTGCCTCAGCTTCATAAGCAAGAGAATTCACCGTGTCTTCACGTTGCTCTTCAGGCACTTCAATCAAGATCTTGCTCACATTGCTTGCACCAAAAACCTTGTGTACTTTGGCAAACTTCTTAGGCTCATCTGAGCGAAAATATGGAGCAAATATGCAATTAGGAGTGCATCTTCTTTTCAGAAACTTACAAGCTGCACATGAAGAGCTTGCACGAGGCTCGTGGTTCCTCATACTTGATATAACATCTACTTCTATAATGTCCTTTACTTCCTCCTGTCTACCTTGTATAAATAGGCTTGTAAATAGGTTAAAGTAACAGTGTTTTAGGTATTTTGTAGATGTAGGCTGTTTTTAGCCTATCAGTACAATTGTCGTGCTAGGTCACATGTTCTAGTACAGGACTTGCATGGGCCAAACAACCAGCAGTAATAAATGACTATGTCATTTTTATTTTTTTTAATTATATATATCCAGATAGTTTATATACATCTCAATTTATTTTTTAAAATTTTAAAATTAATAATCAAATAAATCATAAATCTAAAAACTGATTAATTAAACTGGAGCCAGCCATACAAATTGACAATGTCAAATTTTACAGTTATGCAAGATGAGAAGTGTGGAAAGCTAAAAAAGAATTCCTGCAAGAATGGTCTAAATAATAGAACGTGGGGACAACATTATATCTAGTGGTAATTTATGACGGGACATGACGGTTCATCAACAAGGATGGGATATTTCATTGAATATGATTGAAGAAAAGAAACTTCACAAGAAAAAGTAGACACCCTCAGGAAAATTGGCCCTGTCCACAAGATGGAAACCCCGAGGGTGAGAAGTCCTGTTGTTTAAGATTGCGATAAGAATTATTTATTTATTTATTTTTTTTAAAAAAAAAATATATATATATATATATATATATATATATTAAAATAATATATTTTTATATTTTTTAAATTTATTTTTAATATCATTAAATAAAAATAATTCAAAATTATAAAAAAA
>Ga0307515_10010913_pt1 | contig 17331 bp, 8 predicted proteins | sample 17_EM_MG_FD_194513 | JGI IMG/M metagenome (GOLD analysis project Ga0307515, IMG submission 194513) | Populus trichocarpa ectomycorrhiza microbial communities from riparian zone in the Pacific Northwest, United States - 17_EM | ecosystem: Host-associated > Plants > Roots > Unclassified | place...
TATATAATTTTATTAACAGAAACTAAGCCTTGTCGTTTTTTTCATAATAGTTTTTCATTATTTATTTTCCCACAAGTTGCTATAAATTAAAATAATAATTTTTTTCTTGATTTTTTTCTTTACACAATTAAGTTCAGATTTGCATGCAATTGCATTTAAAAAACAAAATTGTATTAAAAGATGGAGGAATAAAATGCAAAAAAGATATAAAATAAATGTCTTCTTAAAATTTCAATTGAAAAGTTTATTTTACTCTCTTATTTTTTTTAACTATTAAGTAACTGTTTGGTATTGTGGCTGCGGGTGAGGTTCACCCGCAACCACACATATTGTTATTTGGTTAAGCAAAAAGCACAATTTCATTTTGATATGACCCATCATAAACTATGATTGTGCCACAGGTTTACAAGAAGCAACTCTTTGCTGCTTCTTGCACGGCGAATCACGTGAACAGTGTCGCCATGCTCCATTGTTCACGTGAACAGTGGAGACATTATTTATTGTTCTGGTCAGACCGGATTCGGTTCAAAGCTAAAAATACAATGAATCGGGTCCGACCCAGTAAAATAAAATAATTTTTTTTTTATTTTTAATTGTGTTTTATTCGAAAAACTAGTGTTAAACATTATTCAATGACACTACATAAATTAGACAGATATCACTTGATGACGTAGCATTTGCAGAATTTGATCGCAATCCCAATTTTGTTCCTGATTATATTTTACCTGATGTTGTTGCACTCTTAAGAAATCAAGAAAACTGTAGTCCTTGTCGGATGTATTTCATACGTGATGGAATTGTAGATAGTTTAATGGAACAAGAAAAAATATTTTATATAAAATATTATTTATTTCATGATGTAATAACAATAGTTAAATCTACAATATTTAAATTAAAAATCATCAATATTAATATATATTTTTTAAAATTATTTTATAACCTCAATTTCAAAAGCATTCTTAACCAAACATATTAAACTTACTTTTTGTTTAACCTCAATTTCAATTACAGTTTAACCAAACATACATAAATACCAAATCAACCTCAACCAAAAATACTTTTTATAAAATAATTTTTTTCAAACCACAATAAAAAAAACTACCATAATACCAAACAGAAGTAACCGATCCCTTTAGTTTTTTAAAATTTAATTTTAATACTAATCTTCATTTCCTTCATTTTTTTATTCTGTTTTTTTTTTTTTTTTGTTAAGGGAAAGAGTGGGGGCTTGTTGGATACAACGTATAGAGAGAAATTTATCGTTATCAACTATTGTGATCACAGAAATGATTGATTTTTATGTCAATAAATTTCATTTCATGAGAAAAGTTTGATCTAAGTGTTTTTTTTTCTCATTGCCTAAAGAGGTAGATCTAACCGCTAGAATAATTTTAGCTTCGGGTTGATTTTGATTTTTTTAGCTGTTTTTTGAAACATTAATACATTTACCAAGATGTTTATTGTATTTTTTGACTGTTTTGGATAAAACATAGGTTATAATAAGTTTTTAATCGAAAATAACCGAGCTCTTGTGTTTTTGACCATCTTTGATTACTGAAATCTGTAGAAAATATATGACACATTATCTACTATTGCAAATAGCGTGTTGTCTGCTGTTTTTTTAAAAAAAAATTATTTTAATATATTTTTAAATAAAATATATTTTAAAAAACTATCTTTATCAGACTCTATATTATTTTCTAAATTTTTTTTTCTTGTGATTTAAAATCACTGTACCTCTTTCTAACCCGGAGAATTTCTACAAACATATGATCACCATGTTTGAACTAAAAAAAAAAAAGTTTTTTACTTCCTAGGTTTCAAAAGTCTTAGGTTATTTTGGTAACCTTGGGCTAGCTACAAGTCATCTTCTTTATGTTGCCTTCATCTCTCAACTCCTGCTAGTGTTTTTACAGGATTCAACACCATATCTTTTTTTATGTTTCCCTACCCAAACTCGATCGTGATTCCTAACTCTTCATCATGCGCCATAAGAATTCATCAATTTCTCCAGTCGTCTCTACCATCTCTTATGATGACTAAGCAATAAAACCCATGGATAGACCCACTAACACAACATAGAAAGAAAGGAATGCACATGTCAGAAAGAAAGGGTGCCCTTTAGGCTTTATTTAAAATTCTAATCTGCTGTGTGGTTTGCAGTTCCCATTTTTTCTTGCTGTTTTCATACTCTTGATCATTTTTTTCTCGAAGTTGAGTGTAGATTTTGTTTCAAACAACTTGCTTGTTCTTTTCTTTCCCTCACCTGCACACATTCAATCGATTCGAGCTGCCAAGTCACGAGCGTAGAAATCTTTCTCGCCGACGAGTACAATCTCAATTGTCCTGTTACACGCTCCACTCCCATGGGCTGAGCTCAAAAGCCGAGGCGGCTATGCAATTCTCATCCGGATGGGAGATGTGATTGTTTTTTTTTAAAAAAAATACTATATTTTTACTAAAAAACATATATTTTTTACTTTTAAAAAATATAGTATGTGCTTTAAGAAGGTAATATCTTAAAAAAAAAACTACCACACCTCTCCCCCAAACACACCCATCTGCTTTTGCTTTTAAAGGTTGAACTACTTTTCAAATTGCTTTTTCCAATAAAAATGTAAAACATATTTTTTTATATTTTTATGATATTAATAACTAAAAACAATTAAAATATTTTTTTAATATATTTTTAATTAAAAAACATTTTTAAAAAGTATTATTTATTAATACCAAACATAAGTGTCAAATTATTTTTAACCTGAAAAAATATTAAATATTTTTAATATTTGTGATGTGCTTGTATAAAAAAAAATATAATTTCAATTAAAAATTATTTTTTAAAAATTATAATACACGGCATTATTAAATATACATTTATCATTTGTTTGTATGAATGATAATATAATATTTTAAATCGAGTTTGACTTTAAAATAAATTAACATAAGAAAAATAACATAATTTAATCATTATATGTCTTTTGGTAAAATAAATTCGAGTTTCAGTGATTATAACTTATTTGATTAATATGTAACAGAAGAGGGTTATCCCTTGATAATAATAAAAAAATATAGTTCTGCTTTTTTTTTTTAAAGAAAAAGAAAATCCCTTTCCAGCTGTCTTTGTTACGTAGACTATGAACATGAGTGAGGGAAATGAACTCTGATCTGTAAATAAACATTAAAAGAATAAAACAAAAAACAAAATAGCATTTCTTACTAGTGATTAGCCCATACTAGGATCTTTCTAGAACGAAGAACATACTCATTTACCATAAAAGTGATTTAATTTGTGAAATTATGGTTCCTGTTTTTTTTTTAAAATGTGTTTTACTTGAAAATATTTTAAAATAATATTTTTTTTATTTTTTAAAAATTATTTTTAATATTAGTATATCAAAATAATCTAAAAACATCAAAAAAATATTATTTTGAAGCACAAAAAAAAAATTCAAATTTTTTCAAAAATATTTTCGAAACGCAAAAATAAACCGTGCATGACCTCTTATTTGTTGGGTTGACGTAAGAAATAGGTTGATCTCATATCTAATTCTAGCTGATTTTAAGAAAATTAAATGTGATAAACTCATAGTTTTAATTAAAAATAGATTAAAATTTAATTTGATTTTAATTATACAACTAAGTTATTAAATTTGATTTACTTGACAGGTTAACCTAAAATCTAATTTGATCTCCCACCTAATTCTCATCATGTTTTAAGAAAATAAAATTAAAGTTGATTGGGTAAAATCTCAATCACACACATAGATTCCAATTTTAGTTTGATTTTTTTAATCAAAATTGTTTTAACTTTATTTTTAAGAAAATAAAATAAAATAATTTTAATTTACTTAAAATAACCGATGTAACTCTTACCAAACTCTGACTCGAATATGAACCCGGATTTAATAACTTTTCAGCGAACACAGGAAGCGTTCAAGCCACGTATCTTGAATGATTCAAATCAATTATCATTACAGAAGCACTTAGCTGAAAAAACGTTGACAGTTAACGTTAAACAAAAAGACAAAAGGTCAAACAACCCCAAGGCCCCACTTCCTTGATTATTACATCCATGAATAAACAAACATTTGAGTAATATTTTTAGCAAAAGTGGAATACCCATTTTAGCAACTTTGAAGATATCAGATTCCAGTTATACTAATTTTTTAATTTGTTTTTTACTTAAAAAAAAAATACTACAGCATCAAGTTGAAGATGAGCTATAGATCGGTTCTTGATTCTGGCTCTCTTTATCTACTGTAGTTCGATGATATGGACATTAAACAGTTGACTTCTTGCTCTAACAGCGAGAGTTTCAAGGCCCCAATATGATGAGTTGGTGATGTGGGGTCACTCACGAAGAGCGGCAGAATCTTGAAGCACAATAATAAGGAATCATAAGAGGCTAAAATGTCACAGATTCTTACTGTGTGAGAGAGAGGGATGGGCTGTGTAATTTTCTCGTGGAGGAGGTTTTCATGAGGGTCAAGCTTTTGTGAATGTTTCTTGCTTAACAGACATAAAATAGAGTATAATAGAAAAGGAAAGTACCCTTTGAGGATATCTTCAAGAATCTTTGATAGTGAGTGAGCTATAAATCCTTTGTTTCTTCTTCTTCTTCTTCTTTTTTCCCATTTCTGTTCTTGTTTTGGAGGTGATTACTGAATTAGTTTGAGATTGTGAATTACTATCACTGTTTCTTTAATCTCTTGTGGGTAAATTGAGGACCTTGAATTGAAAGTGAGAAAGCTGTTATTCTATCTATCATATAGTAGGAATCTGTGGAAAGTGGGTTTGTATTTTTATTGTATTTTTTGGTCTCTTTGGAATTTAAATCAAGAATATAATGCTGCCTCGATGGATATGGTGGTTTTCGAATTGGGTTTTTATTCTTCGGTTGACCTTGGTGTTAGTTACTTGCAAGTATTGATGTATAATCTTTTTTGATTTTTGCTTCTTTGGTCAACTTTAGATTGCAAAAATGAAATGAGAAACCTCTGGTGCTTTTGTAGAAACCTTCCTTTCCTTTCTCCAGACAAAGTAAAATAGGATAGAGATTTCCTGCATCCAGTGAACTTGTTGTTTTTATGTTGGTTGCTGTGTTCTATTATGCTGATTACGTTTCAGTAATTCGGACAGGTTGTTGGCTTTCGAAGGCTGCAAGACTTGAATTGTTCCTAGAGATCCCTGTCATCTGATGCAAAAAGCTGAGCTTTTTCAGTACTTCTGGTTTTGATTTTGAGAAAAGATCGTGATGGAAGATGGTGGTTTATCACCGGGTACGATGCTGGGCGCAACGGTTGATTCAGTCTCAGTTATGGATTTCGACTACATGGATGAATTGTTGTTAGAAGGATGCTGGTTAGAAACAACAGATGGATCTGAGTTTCTTAATCCTAGTCTGTCCAATTCTGCTGCCTTTTTTGATTCTTCATTTATGTGGCCCACTCCAGAGATTAACCATGGTGATTCAGCCTCTAGTCCATCCCAAAAGGGCAATCAAGAAGATAACCAGATATCAATGTTTCCAGGGAATTCTACTCTGAGTGATATCCAAGCCAGAAGTCCTGCTGGTGAGACTGCGGTTTCTGTAGCTGGATGGGATGACAATGCAACTGATGGCTCTGAACTTGGAAAAAGATGGTGGATAGGACCCACTCCGAATCCAAGTGTTGAAACTTCTGTGAAGAGGAGATTAATTAAGGCATTGGAGTGCATTAAAGACTTAACGAAAAATAAAGATGTCCTTATACAAATATGGGTCCCTGTTAATAGAGGAGGTAGACGTGTTCTTACAACCCATGATCAACCTTTTTCACTTGATCCCAGCAGTGAGAAACTGGCGAGTTACAGAGACATATCCGTTAAATATCAATTTTCTGCCGAGGAGGATTCCAAGGACTCAGTTGGCTTGCCTGGTCGGGTTTTCTTGGGTAAAGTTCCTGAGTGGACTCCTGATGTTCGATTCTTTAGAAGTGATGAATACCCACGAGTGAATCACGCTCAGCTGTATGATGTACGTGGAACTCTTGCCCTTCCTGTTTTTGAACAAGGTAGCCGGACTTGCTTGGGTGTTATTGAGGTGGTGACCACTTCACAAAAGATCAAGTACCGTCCCGAGCTTGAAAGTGTTTGCAAGGCTCTTGAGGTTTGTTTTCCATTTTCAGAACGATTCTCTCTGCATCTTAGTTTAAAAGTTCAGGTATTTCAGCATTGAAAGCACGTCATTGAGGAGTGTTAATAAACTAATACCAGGATGAATGTTAAATTGATTGATGAAAGCCCACATTTTGATTAACAAGCTATCTAAAATCTTGATGTCAAATCACTAGAATCTGGCATCCATATATCCTGCATATATGCACATACTTGCACATATCTGAAGCTCAGTGGAAAAGATATACTCAAAAGATACAGTGTAACACCCCTAAATCTGCATTTACTATCATTGATGATTACTTTAGAATAAAGTAAGATTAGAGAAAATTAGGTGCCAAAAGCCAAAGAACTAAAGAAAAGAAGGTTCAAAATGCAATTACCAACTTAAGTAGATGAAGTAGTATAGATTTTGCATGATTAAGTTGGTGAAGTTGGACAATGACCAAGTTGGTGAAGTATGACAATTTTGCAGTCATATGAGTGAAGTAGGACAAGTTTTGGCATGCCATGCTTGTGAGATGTCAAAAGGAAGGTAGAGATGTGCTCTCCTTCAAAGTTTTCAGTATCAACTACATCTTTTCCATCTTTTTCTTCCATTTCTTGAACCTAAGAGAGAGCTAAATACCATCCTACAAGCTAACACTACTAAACCATATATTCCAAAAACAAATTGTGGAGTATTAGAGCCCAAATTCAATAGAATTGTTAGAAAGAAAACCAAAGATATATTGTGAGGTTAGAAAAGAAAGAAGAGAAAAGGAAAGAAAGAGAGAAAGTAAAGGAAAAAGGGCTAAAGTTTAAGGTGAGTGATTAAATTAACATGTATAAATCCTATTGATTTAGGTATTTTTATGTATGGAGAATTTCTTTAAATGCTTGCTGAATTTTCAGAATATATATATATGACCTAAGTTTGAATGGAAACTTCATATGATAGTTTCTAAATAAGAGTATGATCGTGAAAGATTGAACTATGATGTGTTCTATTAAAGTAAAGGATGTGTTTTTAGCCCAAATGTTGTGTTGATGTATTAGCACATGACATGTGAAAAGAGGAAAACTTGCTTTACTTGAAAGTGGCCACCTACATGCTACATATGCTGCCATTGAGGTAGTATATATAAGATATGGACATTGAATTGTCATACATGTTAACTTGTGCAAATATTATGTCAATATGATGTTGGGCCTAAATGTTGAAAACTTGTGAAGTTTTCCATTCTTATTTCTTTAATCATTCACCGGGTTATCTCATCAATAATTGATAAACTATTTTCAGAGAATCAAAGTGAGAATAAAAGAGGGCTTGGGTGATAGGTTACCAACCGAAGTGTCATTGGAATCCTAGCTTGAAGTGTAACTTAAGTAGTGCTATTGTATCTTTCATAGGTTAGTTTTTGTGCATGAGGCATTACACATATAAATTCATATGTAACATATCATGTATCGACGCTTTTAATGTGTAATTGCTAAATAGAACATCTATGTACAAAGATATAGAATATATGTGAATGAACTAGACGAGATAAAAAGATGTCATGTAAGTGTGTGTGTTGGACAGCAGGTTGCGTAAACTTATAAATGCATGTTTGATTGGTAAATTGATTGACAAGATAGCAATAAAAAGTAACTAAAAAGCTTGGTTTACTTTGCTAACTAAACTAAGATTCTAAAGTGAATATAATCAAAGACACTTAACTAAGATGCATTATCATAGTAATTAGGAGAGGGGTGTGACATACAGCTTCCTTTTGGTCTTGACTCTTTATTTTGCCCTGCCAGAAAATGTGAAGGTGGTGCCCTTCAGGATGCTTACATTTTTTTTACCTTTTGTTTTTTGACACAGTTACTAAACAAGGAAAGTATCCCGCTCCCTCACCTGAGCCTCCCATTCTAGGTGTGATTGGAACCCTTTCAAATTCTAATCACAGGGCCAGAATGTTTTACAAGCTAAGATTTAGGTACTAGGTCCCAAATAAGAGTCCTTTTTGGACCATCGATTGCCTATAGTTTTGGCCTTTAAACCTTGAAGTGGGAGCTTGATTTTAGTAACTTAGCAAGATCAATAAGCATATTTCTATTTTTCTGTATATTTTACTTGGTAGTGCTTTGTTGTCAATTGATTTCATTTTTGAGGTTACTTATTTTTGTTGTTCAACTATGGCTTCTTGTTTTCAATTCGTAAACAACAATTGCTCACATGTTCACCTCAGATAGAACCTTTTGTTCAAACTATGTGCAATGTCCAAGTTCAGAAGTGTGTTAGCAGTGCACTCAAACTTGTGTTTGTAATAAGCTTTTTAAACTTGCAGACTGTTGATCTTAGGAGTTCTGAAGTTCCAAGCATACAGAACTTACAGGTAAAACAAGAAAGATAGCAGAAGAAAATTGTTACTCTTTAAGTTCTCTATGTATTTTTTAGGTCACAGTTGGATTTTTTCCTTTCACCAGGCATGTAATATGTCCTACCAAGCTGCATTACCTGAGATTCAAAAGCTTCTGAGAGCTGCGTGTGAGACACACAGATTGCCCTTAGCTCAAACTTGGGTCCCATGTACCCAACAAGGCAAGGGAGGTTGCCGGCATTCCAACGAGAATTACTATCGATGTGTTTCTACTGTGGATGATGCTTGCTGTGTAGCTGATTCTGCTATCCAGGGTTTTCAAGAGGCGTGCTCAGAGCATCACTTGCTAAAGGGTCAAGGAGTTGCTGGGCAAGCCTTTATGACCAACCAACCCTGCTTCTCAGGTGATGTAACTTCATATGGCAAGACTGAGTATCCTCTTTCTCACCATGCAAGGATGTTTGGACTGTGTGCTGCTGTTGCAATTCGCTTGCGAAGCATTTACATTGGTACAACAGACTTTGTCCTGGAGTTCTTCCTGCCTGTCAATTGCAGGGATCCTCAAGAGCAGAAGAAGATGCTTAATTCACTGTCTGCCATTATACAGCATGTTAGCCAGACCTTACGGGTAGTAACAGACAAAGAACTAGTGGAGGAAACTGATTTGCCATTTAGTGAAGTGTTAGTACCTTCAGATGGTAGATCTAGTGGAGAAGAGACATCAACAGTTAAACAGTCTTGTTCAGAAAGGCATAGTAGAGATAATTCACCCTGGACTGCCTGTCTCTCAGAGGTCCAACCAAGTGGAAGTAACATCTCTTTATCTCAAAAAGACAAACAAAAGGTAATGTTGCGTGAAAAATCCAGTGAGAACAGGGAAAATCAAGAAGATTGTAGCCTTAGAGAGAGTATTAAATGTGGCAGAGATTCTACTTCTGCTGAAGGTAGCTTTTCAAGTGCTGGCACATCTAAAACAGGAGAAAAAAGACGTGCCAAAGCAGAAAAAACAATCACCTTGCAAGTTCTACGGCAATATTTTGCTGGCAGCTTAAAGGATGCTGCGAAGAGTATTGGTGGTAAGCTTTATTCCATTATAGAATATTTTATTTTCTTATTTACAGTAAATGTCTCTTAGTTTTCACATTTTGTGTGACTGGTGTGCCACCAAGTAATTTGCATTTGTCTGCCCTTCATTTGCATTGTTGCATGTATGATAATACTCTGGAACAAATTCCCTCCCCATACAGTACTGATGACACATTTCTTATTACCCTCTAGCTTTGCAGAGTTGAATTTGTCTTTGTTTTGACATCTTATCTGCTTTTTCCACAAATTTCAGTTTGCCCCACTACGTTGAAAAGAATATGCAGGCAACATGGAATTAACCGCTGGCCTTCTCGGAAAATCAAGAAGGTTGGTCATTCCTTAAAGAAACTCCAACGTGTTATCGACTCAGTTGAAGGTGCCTCTGGCACTGTTCAGATTGATTCCTTTTATAAAAATTTCCCTGAGCTTGCCTCGCCAACTTTGTCCAGAACTAGTCCACTATCAACTTTAAAGTCAAGCAGTCATCCGAAACCATCAGGCATGCAGCCTGAAGGAGGTACTTTCAGCTCCCAAGTTACTGCACCAAAATCACCTTCACCCTCATGTAGTCTGGGTTCCAGTTCAAGCCATAGCTGTTCCAGTGGGGCAATTGCTGCTAGTGAAGATCCTGTGTCTGGAGAAAACTCAGGCAATGGTGTTTTGAAGATGGTCCGAAGCAATGTGGAGCTCCATGCATCAAGTCCAGGAGAACAGGAGAGAATGCCAAGATCCCAGAGTCATAAAACTCTTGCGGAACTGGGGAGCATTCCGCCCTTATCTAAAGATAGCAGCCGGTTATCTCAAGAAACGGATGCTCACAGATTGAAAGTCACGTATGGAAATGAGATAATTCGGCTCCGCATGTCAAACAAATGGGGATTCAAAGATCTATTGCAAGAGATCGTCAGACGGTTTAACATAGATGACATACATAGATTTGATCTGAAGTACTTGGATGATGATTCTGAGTGGGTCTTATTGACATGTGATGATGATTTGGAGGAGTGTATTGCTATATGCGGTTCATCTGATAACCAGACAATTAAACTCTTGCTCGAAGTTTCTCCTCGTCCTTTAGGGAGGTCTTCGCACAGCAGTGGGCTGTCTTGATCTTTTCAATCCTCCATGTAGTCCATGGCATTGCCATTCGATGTTAAATTCTTTCTGATGGACATGAGATTTGAGCATGATAGATCAGAGAACGATTCCACAAACAGGAACACGAAGTTCTCCGTCATGATCTGTATAGAAGAAAAGCTATGCAATGAAATTAGAGGAAGCCTGTGTTTTTGCTAGGGTTGGAGTTTCATGCATGACCTGGTTGGGAGCCTTTGTAAGAGAAGTTGATGAACTTGCGTATGTTTTCAGATATTCTCTTCAGTATATCAGATATCCCCTGTTCCTCGTCAGAAATGTACTATTCTTCTTCCTCACCAGAACTAAATCTCCGGGGTATGTTCTTATCATAATTATTGTTTTAAAACCTAGACTGACTTTGATTATTTTAAAATCCGGATTGGCTTGGGCATGGTTGACCCAAGACTGGATCAATCTGAATCAAAGAAGAAAAAAATAATTTTTTTGAATTCTCCTATACGTAACCCAAGTCTTGTTGCAATCCAAAAAATATTTCTTGTGGATTTCTCTCCCTTTTTTACTTTTAACCCAGAAATCTGGTTTTTATTCCAAGGCCAAGAAGGCTTTAGCCCAAATGAAGTACAAGCCATTGGAATCAACAGCCGGAAGTGTGCTTGAAAAGAAAACAGGCAAATCTGGCAACCTTGCAGCTGAATGATTTTCTTCCTTTTGGAAAAACACACCGTGCTTTACATATTTCAGGATTGCCATTTGAGCATTTTTGCTTCACTAATTCTATACTTGACTTAGTATCTCGAAGAAAAGAAAAAAGAAAATATTGATTAGCCTGCCAAAAAGAACTATGATACAGCAATACAGCTTCTCAAGGCCGCAAGGAAACCGATGGCCGGTCTTCTTGCTTCTCGACAAGTTTACACCTTGAAGGTGGGCCAAACATGCTCAACACAACCTGCAAACAGTTGATCCGCACAATGTTTTCAATATGATTCGGTGAGAAAAGGAGATGAAAATTTACAAATTGATCTATATTGAAGGCAAAATAAAAAACCTCAGCTTCCCCTGAAGTTTGGTTCCTAAGAGTTGAGACAACATTTTACTGATTGATGTATTTGTTTTCCCTCTAAATATGGAGATTGCTACTAAACCACTAAATCCAAGATATATTGATGTGTTTGCTACATTCTTCTTGCCACTGACATTTACCACCAGCATCAATTTCATGATTGATCCAGAATAGAAGCTAAATGGTAACGTTCAAGTGGAAGGAGAGATTTTGGAAAGCTCGATAAACTTACCGGTAAGAACACCAGCCCATGTAAGAAACCAAGGAGGACCAGTGCAAGGTACATTTGGAAGTAATAAACCTGCAGAACACGAGAGGACGATGGTAAATAAACTGAAAAAAATATTGCCTCATTTGATGGGTATTCGAGTGGAGAAACACTAACCACAAAAACTTCTGTTCTTGAGAAGCAAAGAACAATCACGCCAACTAGTTTTGTTAATGTGATGCCACTGCAAAATTACATTACAGACAATTTTTCAACAAGATAATTGCAATTAATACAGAATTCCACATGGAAATAAAGGTACGTGCTTTGAGCTCAAAATCACATCTGCAGTGATGTATGCATTTAAGGGGTGCAAAAGACATGTGTTTTTATATTTCCCTTTCTTGCCTTTCTATTTTTAATTTAGTTCTTTCATGGTGTATCTCATGGAAAAAGGGTGACAGTATCAAACTTATTTAAAATAATATGTGAATTACACATGTTTTCTTATAAAATCAAAAGATCATCAAAAATTGATAAAAAAAAAAAATTTCAACCACGCCAATATTAAAACATAATATCATTTACAATATGATAAAATTGATAGAAAATCAAGTCCTGTTTTCTTTTCTTTTTTTTACTTTTTGATGATTCTTAGGTGATTTTTTAGGAAAACAAGTGGCTTGCATGTGATAATTAATAGCTAAGATGAACAGAGTCTAATATAAAGGGGGTGTCAATCAAAATATCCTATAATTTGTATCGACAGAGTGAGTGCCCAGAGGTCTCAGCAATCTAGTTCATGACATGAGCCACAGAAAAAAAGAAGGAACCTGAAGACAGAAGCTCCCATTGTACCCAGAGCATCCCTGACTCTTTGGTCTTTGTCGCCACTACTCACCTGTTTAAGAAAAGAATAAGAACATGCAGCCAAAGGAAAAAGTATAGTATTGCACCAATAATAACCTTAGAGCTGAAAGATTAAAGTTCCCAGATTCAGAAGGAAAACCATTTCTCTAGTTGCATTAGTAATCAACTATTAGTAAATTAAATCAAAGTATCTGAATCCAGAAAAATATTGAGATGCATTATAATATGGGATCTAACTTACATGTTAACTACTAAGCCAAAATAACCAAATGCAGATTCCATCTATTCATCTTTTAACTGAATGGAATAGAAGAGAATGAACTTGAAGTTCCATTGGAGGAACAGAATTGGCAGTGACTTATCAGAAGAAAGTAGAGAAGATATATAAAGAAAACGGAGAATGATGTGACGCTAACCGAGAAAGCATGTGTTAAATGTACGCAGAACTCAACACCAATGCCCACTGACATGACAAGGTTGACAACAGAGACTGCATTCAGTTGAATGTTCAGAATTGCCATCACGCCCTGTGGAGTTTAATCTTGTAAGCAGAGGGATTATAGTATGGGCAGAACAGGTTAATTGTTACAAATAAAATGAAAAATACATAGATATTGATAAAGGAAGCAGAGTTACCATGAGATCCACGACTATCATTGCCAACACCAGCAAAATGATAGCAGAACTCCATAAACTACATTTTAAAGAAAGTTAAGAAACAAAGTAATCATGAAGTCATTCTCCAACACAGCAGTTCAGTTCATTTGGAAAGAACCGAACACTGAAGCCAGTATTTTTTGGTGAAGGAAAAGGAGAATATTGGCAAATAGAACACCTACCTGCAAGTGATGACCAAGCAAACAACAAATACCGCTCCTGGTACATCACCAAATAAAACCAACCAGTTAAGGTTTTATGGAAGGGAAAATGACCAGTTATGTTAAACGAAAAAGTTCATTTGGAGAACAATTAACAATAAAGGTTGACAGTGCAAATTTGCATCGGTAAATTTTTTACTCAGACCACAGTGAGATATCATTAAATGATTAATGATATAGACATAAGCAGTACAAATCGACAAAACAATATCTTCAGTTTTGAAAGGCCTGAATTTTTGCTGATTACAAGTATTGAAGAACATGTTAATAAAAGCTTAGCTTCTCAGTGAAAAAAAGAAGCAATTCATGAAAAAAAAAAGAAAAAAAAAGACAGCTTTATCATCAAGAACACAAGAAAATGAGATGAAAAAAACCCAAGCACATAATCCATGAACTCCACAGAAAATAAGAAGATGTCAGTTCAAGTTCTGAATTTCTAAGGGTTACTGACCAATTGCTATGGCTAGGTTGATCAATGCAGTCCTCCATATATCAAGGTATTGTTCAAAAAACATATAAAATACAGAGTATGGGAAGATCTCCATCTGCACAGGATAACAAACGTCATTTAAGAGACAGCCTTTCTAGCGTACAGCCAACTATGGGCCGTGCCGTCTGCAAACAACAGTGAACATGGGATGAACAGGTAAAACTATTCTTCTTTAATGTTAAGGTAGGAGGTCGTAAATAAATTCATAAAGAATCAGTCCTTTGATGAGCAGGGCTAGTATCATACTAAAGTAGCAACAAGAGTTGGCTTCCTAGCATAGGGGAAAGACAAGACTAGAAAATCTGACCATGATAATTTATTTAAAAAAGATAACATCAGTCTGACCATGCAGTAATCACTATCACTGATTTTTTACCTTCAAAGAATCAGAAGCCCTTGAACTGAACTCTCGAGCAGCCCTCATTGAATTGACATAGTCAATCTAAAATAGATGTTAATGTTTTCATACAGAAACAAGAAACATATCACATTGAGCAAATTTTAACATTAGAAAATACTACCTACCTGCTTGTTAAGAGGTGTATGATACGTGCGGAAGGATGATGCTTGAATAACACCATTCTCATAGCCTGAAAAGGAGAGGGGGGTTGAGGAGTTTATTAGCATTCAAAAAACAAGCCACCATATGGCATGCAGACAAACTATTTTAAAGCATGCATACGTGAGCGTGACTTTCCCTAAGATTTATCAAACTGGATTGAAAGAACAAATGTCCAACTCAGCAAACCTTGTAGATCTATACTGCTAGTGTAAGCACCATGGCCACCTTTGGCACAGTCAGCAGAGGGCAAAGCATTGAGAAACCATGGGAGTTTCTCCTTGAACTGAGATGTAGATGGACGATCACTATTCAAATCTGAGTGACGGAAGCACTGAAAAATTCCAAATGTTAGTAATTGATCCAGCTACAAATAAGAAATGATAGATGCTACTGCCTTGATATAAATGACAGTCAAGCACAAAACATTTCAAAGGAAAATGGGCAGCAAATTGTTTCATAAAATTTCAAGAAGAAAAGAATGAGGATTACAGTAGTACAATCTTTGCATATCCCACCAAGACCACATGAACCTGTATCAGATGAACAACAAGGAGACTGGGCAAAACAGGGAAAAGGAAGTCAGCTTCAGCATTATTAATGAGAATAAATAATGACAGCAATGAGAAGCAATAGAAATAAGAGCAGAAAATGAAAAGGTAGGTTATCATCACAATATCCCCATAATTACCATGGATGCTCAGGCTGGTAATCAGTTGCTATAATCACCAACAGGAGCTGGCAATTGGTCTCATATTGAACTCTGGGGGTGTCATTACCAGTTTAATTAAGTCCACAGTTTTAATTTGATCTACCATTTACTAGACTTTCACTTTAATTTTAAGCCATTGCATAAGGAGAATATTACACAATGATCGTATGAACTGCATAGGCAGGAGCAGCCATGTGACCATAATAGTAGGGCCAAATGTGCACAAAATCCCATGCCAGAATAAAAGCCAGCTTTTATTAAAGATTAGAAAACGACCTGATCATCAGGGGGGCAATAAGTCCCATTTGTGAACTTCCTACAGCAGCCGAAAGCTTCTGGAGATATCCATACAAGAAAATCATCAAGCCATGAAGCAGCTGGCATAGCTATATAGCTAGATTCTGGTGTTAAGGATGCTCTTGCAATCTGCAGAAGCAAGGCGACAAAAGATTCTTGTCAAAGGAAAAACAACCATTCCAATAATTAATGCCCATAAGGAGTAAATAACAGAGTGATGTTCATTAGATTAGAAAGATTTGCCTCATTTAAAAGAGAGTTTGAATCACATTGGCTGATGGAGCACAGCTGATTTGTCTGACTTGATTCTGAGCTGTGGAGTGCAGTAGCATCAGTTGAAGATCTAAGCAATGAAAGGAATATGCAAAAAAGAAGCACTGGAATTACCTATAGTTGTAGTTCTTAACTACAAAATATAGTGGTGGACCAATTCTGAGATACTCTGAGACATTATTAAAATAGCCCTGCAGGAAAAAAAGTTTGCATGATAAACTCCCCAGCCAATAGAACACCATATCCATAAATACATAGCAAGTTGTAAACCAGTATCAAGAAATTGAACCTGAAGATACGAGTCCCGTGGAAGTACAATTTTTTGTTCTAAACCAGGTTGAACTCGAGTGGATAATGCCTATATGATCCATATATATGACAAGTTAGAGTACGACATGTAACAGGCACCTACAGAAGTATGAATATGTAAGAGTGATATCGAGCATCTCACTATGCTGGACAATGTGAAAGCAGCAAAGATGGCAATGACTACTATCTTAACTCCCCAAAGACTGAGTATGGGTGCGTGGATCTCCTAATAATGACAAGAATGTCAATTTGATTAGTGAATAATGCTCAGCAGAAACACACTCTTTCTTCTATAAAGAAAAGAAGCACCTCATCAGGTATAAAACTCTCAAGAATCTTAAACAAGAGTACCATGAATCTAAATCAGAATCACAGGTGCATATGATGCAGTTGCAAACATATAGCATAACCATATTAGCATTTGAAAAGATATAATTTCTCTGAAAAATTCATTAATACAAATCAGCACCTTCATATAGCGAGCCAGCAATCCAGGTCTTCTCCCACCAATTCCTAAACATTCACATTGCATTTTTCAATAAGAGACCACCTCAAGTTTACATTAAGGAACAAAATAAAGCAGTTGACAAAACCAAGTGGCAAATGAGGTAATCCATCAAGTCAAATATGAGTTATAAACAACCTCCTAACACTACCTTTATCAGAGTCTGCAGATGAAGATGAAATTTTCTGACATGGAATGCAATCAATTCTCTTATCCTCAGCTCGCAAAAAATCAAAAACTATGAAAGCTACAAAAGCAGTAACTTGCAGAAGAAAGTCCAAAAGAACAGCAAGTGCTGCAAAAGAGGCATGGCATAAAATGGTGTTACAGTCTTGAAAAGAAGAGTTGAAATTAAAAAAAAAAAAAAAAATTAACTTGTGTATAAGAAAAGGGATTAAATTATCTGACCAGCGAACATAGAGAACACACGACATGCTGGCATAGGAATGAAACTTCCAACTGCAAATGCTAAAACCTCA
>Ga0307515_10010914_pt1 | contig 17331 bp, 20 predicted proteins | sample 17_EM_MG_FD_194513 | JGI IMG/M metagenome (GOLD analysis project Ga0307515, IMG submission 194513) | Populus trichocarpa ectomycorrhiza microbial communities from riparian zone in the Pacific Northwest, United States - 17_EM | ecosystem: Host-associated > Plants > Roots > Unclassified | place...
GGGAAAAATGGAGCAGGGATGCGGGGCTATATGTGCCCCTATGGTTTACCCCTATATTGCTTTTTTTGTACTCATTTACGCGATTCGCATATGCTAAGCATACCGGACCTATAACAAGGCTAGGTTTCACTGCCCTCCTATTATCCCCAGTGTCGCCTAGCAGCGATAATCACAGTATAGGAATAGATTTTCATCAGCCTTCTCGGGAATTGAACAGCAGAACATGATACCCGCATTCGTGCAGGAGGATGTTAGAGAGAAAAGCGGAGACCCTGCGTCAAGGCATGGGGGTGGACATCGGAATCAGATCCCCGGGTTAAGGACGGTGATAATAAGCGAGGGTTCGCGCAGATCCTCCATCTGTCCTCCAAGCCAAGACCATGCTGTCTGAACCCGTAGATGCCTCCGGAGAGTGTTGCTTTGCTTTGAGGGAAACGCCTGAGGGTGGCCTGTTGAGTTCCCATTCGGTTGTCATCGACGTCCTCTGGAAAGCCGCGACGATCTCAACGCTCATTGGATGTTGATCATCCCCGATATGTTTGATGGTCACCCGGTCACAGCTTACTGGAGAACTACTTGTCAGTACTCCTTCTCAAGGGATTACACCTCAGCCTTCTAACCGTTCTACGGATCCACCGCCTGCTGGATAACAACTGGACACCAGTAAAATTAACGTTCACTAATGACTTAAATATCCCTATGTTGCCTGCTTAGATATCTGGTTGAGAAAGTTATCGTACAATGTGTGCTCCCCGAATCTGTCACAATAATCAACATCTACGGCGAACGAACTGGACTGAGGGAAGAACCCACCCATACATTATACTTGATGGCTGCGACCCAGGTCCTTGGCCCGGGTATTGACCCTCAGGAACCGGCGACGATGTTGGGGAAGGGCCAAACAGGACCGAATCCTGGAACTCATGTCCCAGAAACCTTGCCGTTCCTCCAATGTCCGTCATCAGGTCGTTGTAAATCATGAGTTCCATTGGTAACATGGACGAGGAATCTCCTCCCGTGATGTGTGCTCCATCGATTCCATTAGTGCTGTTTTCCCCACCTGGAATCTTGAACCCCGAGGGCGAGGACATTGCAGAACTGCCGTAAAAGCTGGGGGAGTTCGCAAAGAAGTCTGTCGGTGGTAGGTCTCCCGGTTGGATTGCCCCGTATCCGGCCGGCCCGCCCATCATATGCACCTGTCGGAGGGTCCCGGGGTCGTCATTCCCCATCGGGTACGTTTGCTGATAAGACTCCGAGGTGGGGGGTGGGGCGTCCTGATCGTACCCATCGTCGGCTCGGAACTTCGGGTAGGCACCGTGGTTGGTTTCCGAGGATGACAGAAGACCGTCCTTATCAACGTAAAGAACTACCCCGAATTTGATCCTGTACCAGTCATCGGGGGCGGGTTTCCAACCCGTGTAGGGGCCATCAATCATCGCTCGCAGAACCCTTAGAATGCTCCTAGCCCATCATACGTCGGAGGTAAGTCCTTGAGGATTTGAGTAGTGTCGTAGGCGCACCGTAAAAATAAGGAAGTCCTCCACCTATGAGACGAATGGCACCATGAGTAATCGCGAGCTATTTCGGGCGGAAATTAATGGGATTACCTTTTAGACGTGAGCTGTACCATTTCCGTGGCAATCTTGATAGCGTGGTACTCCGGTGAATCGTAATCGATACCCCCCTTCCTCCAGAATATCAGGAGAAGAAATATGGTAGCGCTGAACATGGGTTTCTGGGTTCAATAACGGATGCGGTTAGGTACCATCCCATTGACATGGCTTGGGGCTTACTATCAAAACATGAGCGCAGAGTGGAGTCACTAACACATCTCTGGCGGATTCTATGATCCCTATGCTTTGTTTAGCGGCACTTTTGCAGATGATCATAGAAGATGTCGTCAATTCCGGGTCAGGAGGATCCCTCAGTGCGAACATCCGGTGGATGTGGATTTGTATTTCGTAGAACTGACACCAAAGGAAAGCAGATTGGATCCGGTAGGTTCGATTCTTTTGCGAGGATTCCGAACCCTGGCGTACTAAAGGGGAACGGGTAAGTCAGCATCGCCAGGTGAGAAAGAGGGCGCACGGTGGTCAGGGACACTATCCATCCACTTGTTCAGGGCTGAGTCGAGGGTGGCAAGAATGCGTTGTTCCCACCGCTTTCCAACGTAACCAAGGACGACCCTTGACTTCTTCGTCGAGTACTGTGACTACTATCAGCAACCTGGGAGAACGATCCCCTGGCACAACCTACCAGAGTCCTGAGGGCAAATGCGAGGATTTGATTGAGTTTGATGGCGGCGATGAAACAGCACATTTGTGTTGGGGACTGCGCAGGTGATATCAAACCCGGCACCCCAAGGTCTTCGTCGTTGCATAGAAGAGGGAGATCCGCATCAAAGCTAAATGACGTCAGACACTACGCGGGAGGGATACGGTAAGAAAGGCGAACTCTTCATCCTGTAGTGCACACGACCTTCCGAGGAGTGTACTGAAAGAGCGGTCCAACACGATTAGAACCCTGCGCAGTGTCCTTCAGCTTTCAAATCCGCTTATTCGCAAAGGATTATTCACCAAAAAGCCCGCTTCCACAGCTCATTTTCCAGCGAATGCTGCTCCGAGAAGAACCTCCGATGGACGCCACTGTCTTGCATAACCCTAAGTCCCACCCCAATGACCACCCATGGTGTCTCAGGAGGTGAGGACCCTTCCAGAAAGAGCGCGGCCAGCTTTTGCAGACTTGAGAAATAAAGGGTGGATAAACGACAAGGGAACGCACTGGATAGATTTGAGCCTCGTGTAACGAATGGGGAAGATAATGCATTCTTTTCAGCTTGTGGATCTGATTGAAGAACTTCCAGGCGGTACACGATGTAGAGGTTGTCATTTCGTGCGTTACCCTGGGATCTTCGGTATATCTGCACCCGATTGCACAGACCAATAGTACAGTGGCGCCAAAGTCATGGTCGACCTTGTGCAGTCCATCCTCCATCGGGCGCACGAAGGAAGGTCGGTGGAGAAGCGGAAGGATAATGTTGAGATTATCGAAGTAACAGTCCGTGAGGTGTCGCATGAGGTCCATATCAGGGTAGTCAAACTGCACGGGAGGAGACTCGAGCATGGGGGACATCCACTGAAAGAAGGGGTTGGCGATGGGATACTCGGAAACAGTGACAGGCTGGACTCACATCGGGGGTGACCCAAAAATCTATCCTCCGATCTGGCGTGTCACGAACGCCAGTCCCATTGCACCTCTCGTTGAGCACTTGACTTGTAAGCACGAAAACACTGCTCTTGCCGTAAAACCGAGTGTTTTCATGGTCATTCTCCACCGGGACCTTGGAAGGGTCTGTCTCGGCCACAGTCAGAAATTCATCATCGCTATACACCGCCTCCTCCTCCGGAGGGGATAGGGGGTCGACTTCTGGTGGTTTTGAGTAGGCGCTCGCTGGGAGAGGACTCAATTTTGGTTGTGCCTCGGCCTCATCTTCTGAATGACCATCGCTCCCAGTCGTATGGTCTTGGGTTGTTGAGCTTAGTGGTGACCCCAGCGTGTCTGGTGACGAGTACTATCGAGTCGGGGTGACTGATAAGTAGGTGGCGGGGGTGTATCTGAACACCGCGCTCACCTGATGGACAAGTCGCTCCAGCTTTGTCAAGCGAGTCTCCAGGACTTGAACGTATCTTCATAAAACCGTCTGAGTCAATGTTTATGCCTCCGCCGAGCAATTCCCTACCCTTTTGGTCTAGCTCTCTGTCGAAATTGAGTGAGGCATGGCCGCTGGGTGAGTTCCGCAGCACAATCGCGCACCTTAGGGGGATCATTATATGTACATTCCACTGAGTGGGTGATGCATGTCGCGCAGCGGGTACCAGGCATATCCGAACCATTGCCTAATTATGGGGTCGGCGGGTCTCAAAGATTGTCACCACGCTCGAGGCTCCTGTAGCAACTCACAGCGAGCTGACTGAACATTTTAGCCTCTAATGAAGGGGCAACATGTTCGATGGAAAATAAACTCGCCTTTCTTCTTCCGACAAGAATCGCACGCTCTGCTCTTCTTTGGTTTCGAAAACATGGAAGTGCGGATCGATAAAGGCAGTGATCGCGCGGAACCCAGGGCGGGACCGGGTTCGTCCGTGGTCATCGATTCATCCTCTCCGGTGCCAAGCGAAGCGGGTGATAGCGGGTGATTTACCTCCGACGGGATAAGATAAAAACGGGGTGACACGACGGTCAAGGACCCGGATAATGATAATGATTTACTTATAACGCGCTCATGCCTCTATACTGGGCGACTTTGTCGAGGGAGTGCTAATCGTACAGTATCCCCGATAGAACACACAAGCCCTAGATCCGGCACACCCAATGAAACATTAACATACACCATACCCAGCATTCTGGTTCTTGCACCTTTACCCCCCGCTCCCCGTCGTAATAGCTGGCAGTGGAGGTTATCTCAGCAGAAATACCGACACAAGTCACGTCATAGGTTGCCGAAAAGGTAGTTAGTAGCCTCTCTGCTGATGCGCTGGTCGCCGATCCCAGTAAAACCGGTGGAGGACGGACCTGAGAAAAGAACGAATGGGTCTGCGAAGAAGTCCACTGGGATTAACTCCACCGCCTGGGCCGGGTGACGATTGTCCGTCGGAACCCCTTCCAATCCGAGTCCAACTTTCCGGGTTGCAGTCGGTTCCTGCTCACCGTCCCACATCACTCCTTCGGCTGCCGGCGGAGGCGTAACACCCACGCTCGTGTGATCCGTCCCGGGTTCCACCCCTCCCATCCCCCCCTTGTTGGATAGGATGCCATCCTGATCGACATACCTGACCCCCTTAAATTTCATTCTAGCCAAATCACTGACGTTAAATTTCCACCCAGTGTAGGAACCATCAATCGTTCCGCGCAGCACTCTCGCGATGTCTCTGGTGTGGAGTGTTGAGATGTAGCCGGTGGTTGAGAACTCTGGGGACGTACAGCAGATGCAGTGAAGTTCTCCGTCTATTAAAAGATATCAGAGGCCGAGGCTCTTGTCACCGGAGGAGTAGTACCTTATTGCTGTTTGTTCAACCATCGCCGTACCAACCTCAATGGCCCGGAATTCTGGAGAACTATAGTCTATCCCCTTTTCCTTCCAAAACATCAAGAGAAGGAATATTGTTGACGTAAACAGAGATTTCTACACGCAATGATAAACGTTGTTGAGCACCCGTACAACACAACCAGATTCAAGACTTACGATCAGCAAAAAGCAGTGAAGAGGAACTATCATCACATCCCTCGCGGACTCGATGATTGCAGTGCACTGTTTCGAAGCATTCTTGCAGATAATCATGGAGGATGCGGACAACTCCGGGTCCGGAGGTTCCTTCAGGGCAAACATCCGATGGATGTGGAGTTGTGTCTCGTAGAATTGGGTCCAAAGGAATGCGGATTGGATTAGCTCCGCTCTGTTCTTTTTCGGGGCCTCGGAACCCCAACACACTGGAAGTAGACAAATGGTCAGTGTTCCGGGCTTTGCTAACGGACAATTGAGGGAGCGCACATTGTTCGGGGACAGCATCAACCCACTCATTCAAGGCTGAATCGAGGGTAGCAACAATATGCTTTTCCCAATGTTTTCCAACGTAACCGAGAATAATCCTTGACCTCTTCGTTGAATACTGTGATAAAATCAGTGATTAAAGACATCAGACAGGGTAATGGCGAACGTACAATGGTTCTAAGGGCAAATGCGAGAATTTGATTGAGTTTGATAGCCGCCACGAAACAACCCATCCGCGTCAGTGGGTCGACCTCCGTAGTAGGATTAGGGCCAGATTCGCCTAAGACTTCGTCATTACATATGAGGGGGAGGTCTGCATCAAAACTACGCAGAGTAAGTTCCTAAACCCGTGGCAGTGGAGGTGAGCGATTTACTCCTCATCCTGCAAAACGCATGCTCTGCCCAGTAGGGTGCTGAAAGCGCGGTCCAGCACAACCGAAATCCTGCGCGACAACCTCAAGTCAAGTTTTGATCTCCCCTGTGAGAAAGGACTGACCAGAATGCTCGCTTCCACAGCTCTTCTTCGAGTGGCTGCTCTCTCGAAAAGGACTTACGGTGGACTCCGCTATCCTGCATGATTCTGAGCCCCGTTCCGACTATCAGCCACGGGGTTTCTGGGGGGGAATAGGCCTCGAGGAACAACGCCGATAACTTTGTGAAGGTTATCATACTACTTCAAATGCGATCAAATGGACTTACCGGGTAGATCTGAACCTCATGGAGCGAGTGTGGGAGGTAAGGCACTTTCCGTATAATGTTGACTTGATTGTAGAGGCTCCAGGCCGTGCACGACGTGGAAGTTGACAGTTCGTGAACCACCCTCGGATCGTCGGTGTACCTACAACCAATTGCGCAAACCAATAACACTGTGGCACCAAAGTTCTGATCGAGGTCGTGGAACCCTTCCGCAATCGAGCGCACGAAGGAAGGGCGGTGGAGAAGGGGAAGTACAAGGTCAAGATTGTCGAAGTAACAGTCCACGAGGTGGAGCATAAGGGTCATTTCGGGGAACTCGAGCCGTACCGCCGGGGACCTGAGCATGGGAGCAAGCCACTAAAAACTCATGTAAGCTGGAGACCCCACAGACAAGCGTGCGGATAGGAACAAGAAATACATCAGGTAGGTCCCAAAATTCCATCCTCCTAGTTTGCATAAACCGCAGAGGATTGTGCTTGTTCTCTTTTTCTCCAAACGCTTGATGAGTGAACTCGAACATGTTACTCTCGCCAAAGAAGGAGGCTATGTCCGCTCCTTCGGGAGGTGATAAAGGATCAGTGCCCGAGAGAGGGAGCACACCCAAGTTCGGGCGGGGTTCGGTGTCGTATTCTGATTCACCGTCACTTATAGTGGGACTAGTGCGGATCGGTGGTGAAGTTCCGGGTGCAGCCTTGACTTCGTACTGTCTGGGGAATCAGTGAAGGAGACGGGTGGATGGCGCTGAGGGGAGAGACCCACGCACGTGCTGGATCAACCGTTCCAAGTTGGATATACGGGCCTCAAGAGCTTGGGCATAGCTGTGGAAAACGTGAGCTTCGACTCGATCTACTTCTATGGGTTCCCTGAACTCACGTGTTTGACGTGACCTTTTGGGGTGATGGTCGAGCAATACGTCCGGGGTTACGTGTCGGTGGAGGGTCGCGGTAGGTGCATTCCACCGAATTGATAATGCAGGTCGCACAACGGCCCTCAGGCACATCGGGGCCATTACCTGATGCGGGTCTGTCAGCTGCGATGCCTCCACGCTGCCAACGTGGCTTACAGCGAGCTGGGATGTTTCTTCAGCCTTGGACGAGTGTCAACAGGGAAGGGAACTCACATCTCCTTCTCCTACACACGTCGCAGGCTCTGTTTCTCTTAGGTTTTTGGGAGGACATGGGCGCATCTAATTGAAAGGGATTTGATCGAGACTTTGGATTTGTGCGTTCATCAAGGCTGCGGTCACGACACTCGGTCCAAGACTGCAAGAGGGTCTTCGGCCCAGCTATTTTTTTTTTTAAATCTTCGGCCCAACTAGCAACCTGATCCGTGACTCAGAACCGTCACATGGATTGAGGCTCTCACCCCGGCTCCAAAAACATTCCTACAAATAAGTACCAATCGCGCGAAACCAACCTCGACCTTGTGTCTGTCCTTGGACGCGTGCGCAATGTATGTGATAGTATAACCTCCCAGCCCAGATGAGACGCCAGACTTGGAGACAATCGACCATCTAGGGAATAAGTAGTTGATGTGGTCCGATACAGTTCGTGATCCATCAGTTGGCCGTCTGCTGGCGAGGGATTTCGAAGAATAGGTTTGCCTCATTATGTAAATAATAGCAAGTCTACAGCGCAGATAAGAGGAACCTAAAAGTACACCTGCCGTAATCGAGCCAATCAACACGAGAGTTGTGTTTCCTGTCGACTGCAGTGACGCTATCTCGATATCCGTTCGATGAGGCTATCGTATAAAGTACGCTCCTGATGACTGGTCCAACGGTTGAAAAAACACTGAAAATTTATACACATCGAAGGTCACTCACCCGTGCTTCGTACCGGACGCCCGGGATTCCATTCCTTGCACGGATCCAGGATCCTCCATTGCTGGCGACGGCGTAGGTATTGACCCGAAAAGAATAGGATTCCGAGAATCTTGGTCAAAAAACCTCGCAGTCTCTCCGATATCAGTCATCAGATCGTTGTACATCATGAACTCTATGGGAAAGAGCGGGGTCATGTCGTTTCTGTCAAAGTTGGACGGCTGGCCTGATCCATCGCCCTTAGCCAGGGACGAGGTGGGGGTTCCAAAAGAAAAGCTCGTGGAATTCGCGAGGAAGTCGATGGGAGATAATCCCTTCTGTCGATTAGGCTTAATGCCACTTGTCCCGTTGCGTTCAGCGTTTAGTTGTTCAACGCCCTGTCTCGCGGGCGGGACGGTTATCTGTACCGGAGAGTCCGCGGTTTTTGCACCAGCCCGGGTGCTTGGCCCTCCGTATCTGCCTGAGGATGATACGACCCCGTCCCTATCGATGCACGTGACCGTCTCAAATTGGAGTTGGTACAAACGCTCGACTCTGGGGATGCACCCAGCGTAGGAACCATCCGCCAATCCACGTAATACCCTTAAGACATCCCTGTGTGTGTTATTCAGAAGTTGCTACGGATTGGGAGGGTGGAAAGGGGATACCGTAGACATAAGGAAGCTCTCCACCTACAAAACATTAGCTTTTGGATAAGAAACCCGTGGCAACTAAGTACCTTTCGGAGGTGAGATCCACCAGCTTTGTACCTGTCTCGATAGCACGATACTCTGGTGAATCGCTCTCGATGCCTCCGGTTTTCCAGGAAAGAATTATCAGGGATATGATAGAAGCAAAAATAGGTTTCTAAATTCGCGTTAAACCTTTAGGGTGGCAGAAATGCATCGGGTCTTACCATCAACCCAAAGGAATGAAGAGATGTAAAAAGTAGGTCTTTGACCGAGTCTACTATTGCTATGCACTGTTTCGCGGCGTCCTTGCAGACGGTCATGGAATATGCCGACAATTCCGGGTCGGGAGGGTCCCTCAAAGCGAATACACGGTGAACGTGAAATTGAACCTCGTGGAACTGACATCGAAGGTAGACTGATTGGATGAGGAAGACCCGGTTCTTCTTCGACGTTTCTGAGTCCCACCGCACTGAAACAACCGATATGATGGGGCTGTTCGGTGGCGCAAGCGATGGAGAGGACGCACGATACTCAGGAACAGCATCCAACCACCTGTTCAGCGCAGATTCAAGAGTGGTAACAACATTTTGCTCCCATCGTTTTCCGACATAGCCAAGGAGAACTCTGGACCTTTTCGTCGAGTACTATGTACGCTGTGAATGAGGGGAAATAAAACGACGTCAGCGACTCACAACAGTACGGAGGGCAAATGCAAGGATCTGGGATAATTTTATCGTGCAAACGAAGCTGGACATATAGGTCGGACGGTCCAGCTGCAATGGTGACTTGAGACCGGATTCATCCAGATCCTCATCATCGCAAGCAAGAGGAAGGTCGGTGTCGAAACTACGAAGGTTCAGCGTCCAGGCAACTGGTGAAATAGAGGAGGACCGACTCTTCGTCCTGCAAGACACAGGGCCTACCAAGAAGCGTACTCAAGGAGCGGTCCAAAATTACAAGTGACCTGCCCGGGTCTTAACGTAAGTGGCCGTAGGAGGTAGGTGCTGTGTCTGGCTGACCAAAAGGACCGCTTCCAAAGTTCGATCTCAAGTGTTGTTTGCGACGAGAAGGACTTGCGATGAACCCCGGTATCTTGCATGACCCTGAGCCCTACTGCGACCATCGTCCAGGCCGCATCCGGTGGCGAGTATCCTTCAAGAAACATCGCTGTTAACTTTGGTAATGGTTACCGAACTGGCGTTTGAATAAAGCCAGCGGACATACTGGGTAGATCTGGGCCTCGTAAAGTGAGTGGGGAAGATAATGGTGTTTTTGTGCAGTGTTGGCTTGGTGGAAAAACTTCCAGGCGGTGCACGAAGAGAGAGGTGATATCACTTGGCCCACCCTTGGGTCGTTGGTGAACCTGCACCCAATGGCGCACACGAGCAGCACCACGGCACCAAAGCCCTGGTTGGTCTTGTGTATCCCTTGTTGAATCGAGCGAACGAAGGAAGGCCGGTGGAGTATTGGGAACATCGTGCTGGAGTTGTCGAAATAACAGTCCGCGAGGTGCCGCAAAAGGTCCATGTCAGGGAACTCGAAAAGCACAGGTTTGGGTTTGAGCATGGGGACCAACCACTAGAAAGGGAGTGAGCGACAGACGGGAATTCATGAAATTGAAGGGATTACATCAGGGGTGATCCAGAACTCCTCCCTGTACATACGCCCGCGATTCATGGGGGGCGCTTCACCCCTTTCGTCGAAAGCCCGACTGGTGAATGCAAGCAAACTGCTCTTGCCGTAGAAGCAAGAGGCGTTCTCCCCAGCGGACTCTCGTAAATGTCTGGGAGTTCCCAGGTTTGCTAGGGAAAAGAGCTCATCATCACTATCGTTTGTCTCTTCTGTGGGGGGCGATAAGGGGTCCATGTCCTCTGGTTTAGAGTAAGCACTCGCGGGAAGCGGGCCAAGGCTGCGTTGATCTCCTGACCCATGCGAGTTTGTGGGTGTGTGGTCGTGGGTTAGGGATGAGGAGTCCCCAGTGCCACCCCGACTAGAGTACTATTACAGGATAAAAGGAGTGACATAGATGCAGGGAAAGGAACGCACCTCACGAAGGAGTCGCTCCATGTTCGCTACACGATTCTCCAGATGTTGCACATAGCTACAAGCACTTGAGTCCCTTCAGACCATCAGAGAGGTTCCACGTACCCTCTGGGCCTTGATGGCTGGGGTTACGGTGAGATGGTGCGATGAGAACGGACTGGGATCAGGAGTGCACACCTTCAAGCGATCGTTGTAGGTGCAATCTATAGAATGGATGGTGCATGTCGCGCAAGGACCACCAGACGCATCCGAACCGTCGCCTGTAAGAATAAGCGTCGTGAAATGACTGCGCAGTTGAAGATTGTCGCGGCTTACACCGAACTGGAGGGGGTTTAGCCTCGGACGGACGGCGAAGAGGAAAGTGACCCGCCTTTCTTCCTTCGACAATAATCACAAGCTCTGGATCGCCTCTGCACTTTCGACATGGCGGTCACGATCAGAGAAGGATGCCCCAACCCACCGGAGGCGCACGTTCGATCTGTTTACACTATCTCACCACTCTTGCTACTTATTCTACCTATGTGCCGTCTAACTTTCCGGTGTCTGCTGGCCGTACGCGACCGACGTTGGGGCGACGTCCTATAGAGGACTAGGAGTTCCTTGTACTTTGTTAGCTTACTGGACTAGAAATTAACCCATCCCTTCGTGGCACAAAATCATTGTATATCAACGCCACTCGGCTTCCGGAGGTTGTAGAGGTAGAAGAGACAGAGTGCTGAGGGCGCGCCAACTGTGTGCAGACGTGTCGGAAAGATCGAATATTTCCACGGCATCAACACCTCTAAAATGCTTCTCGATGTCAACGTATGTGCTCCAGACTTTCGTCTCTCTTGCCCTCCGCTGACGATTCAGAGGCCCACAGCGGAAACTCTTCTCCAGGTCGGACCGCGTAAAAGGTGCAGACTTCCATCCGACAGAACCCTGGATCTTGACCGGTCTCTACAACGGCACAGTCAACATCTACAACCACGAGACAGGCGCAGTCGTCAAGACTTTCGAAGTCTCAGAGGTCCCCGTTCGATGCGTCAAGTTCATCCCTCGTAAGAACTGGTTCGTCGCTGGCTCGGACGATTTCCAGCTTCGCGTCTTCAACTACAACACCCATGAGAAAGTATCCGCCTTCGAGGCTCACCCTGACTACATCCGATGTCTCACTGTCCACCCCACCGCAAGCATTGTTTTGACCGGAAGCGACGATATGACAATCAAGGCTTGGGATTGGGAGAAGAGCTGGAAGTGCGTTCAGGTCCGTCACTTTACATCTGCCTTCAGTCTTGTCGGTATCACTTATCGTACCCCTTTGTAGATCTACGAGGGTCATACCCACTACATCATGAACATCGCCGTAAACCCCAAAGACCCCAATACCTTCGCCTCGTCCTGTCTCGATAGGACCGTCAAAATGTGGTCTTTAGGATCCCCCAATCCGAATTTCACCATGGACGCTCATGATAAGGGTGTCAACTACGTGGACTTCTACCCTGGTGCGGATAGGCCGTACCTCGTGACTGCAAGCGACGACAAGACCATCAAAATCTGGGATTACCTCAGTAAAAGTTGCGTCCAGACTCTCGAAAGTCACACGAACAACGTCCTCTTCGTCGTCTTTCATCCCAACCTGCCAATCATAATCAGTGGCGGTGAGGATGGTACAATCAAGATCTGGAACAGCGGCACCTACCGGTTGGAAAACACCCTCAGCTACTCTCTGGAACGCGCTTGGTGCGTGGCCCTTCGGCGCGACGCTAATGAGGTCGCCGTTGGTTTCGATGAGGGTATAGTCGTCGTCAAGCTTGGTCGAGACGAACCCGTCTTCAGCATGGACCCATCTGGCAAACTGATATACACTCGCAACACCGACGTTCTCTCTGCAAATCTCCAAGTTGGACAGGAAGACATCGAAGGACATGCAGACGGTGCCCGTCTTGTCTTATCTGTCAAGGAGCTGGGCACTACTGAAGTCTTCGCCGCATCAATATCCCACTCCCCGAATGGCAGATTTGTGACCGTCGTTGGCGATGGAGAATACATCGTCTACACCGCCCTTGCTTGGAGGAACAAAGCATTCGGTAATGGTACCTCATTTGCATGGGCTGGCGACTCCAACACGTACGCTGTCTTGGAAGGCAGGATGAAAATCCGCCTCTACAAGAGCTTCCGTGAACGGACGGGGGCAGGTATGAAAGGCTCAGGGTCGTGGGGTATTGAGGGTCTGCATGGGGGTACTCTGTTGGCCGCTCGTGGAAATGGGTTTGTCGTCTTCTGGGATTGGGAGAGCGGTGAGATCGTACGACGGATTGATGTGGATGCCAAGAATGTGACTTCCTCTTTTCATATCATTCCAGCTGAATCTCATTGACTGTACTTTTCAGATTTTCTGGTCCGGTTCAGGGACGTTAGTGACTATCACCTCGGAAGATTCCTACTACGTCCTTAGGTTTGATCGTGATTCATACAACGAGAGGATTGAGGGTGGTGCCGATCTAGGGGATGAGGGTGTCGAGGAAGCCTTTGACCTCATTGCAGAAATTACCGAGAAGTACATCACCCGCTTCCCCAATCCCAGCAGCCATAACTGACCCGCCACTAGCGTTCGGACCGGCCGATGGGTCGGAGATTGCTTTCTCTATACCACGTCAACCAACAAGTTGAACTACTTTGTGGGAAGTGAATCATTCACCATCAGCCAACTCGATACGTGAGCCAGACACTTTCCCCTAACCAACATCGTGAATTTACGTTCACCGTAGCCCGATGTATCTGCTGGGTTACATCCCCACCCACAACCGAGTGTATCTCGTTGACAAGGATGTCAAAGCCTACGGATATTCTCTATCACTGAATCTGATCGAGTATCAAACCGCCGTCTTACGGGGCGACATGGAGGCTGCGGAGGAGATTCTTCCAACCGTCCCGAAAGAGCAGCAAAACAAGGTGGCAAGGTTCCTCGAAGCAAGAGGTCTCTTCTAAGAATACGCGATAACAACGTGATGTTTAACCGTGCTTCCTTTTATAGGTCTGAAAGAACTCGCTCTCAAAGTAACAAACGACCCGGACCACAAGTTCGATCTCTCATTGCAACTCGACGACCTCGACACAGCACTAGAGATAACCAGGACAGTCCCCGAATTAGAAGCGGAGCCTAAGTGGAAGGCCGTCGGTGACAAGGCCTTGGCTGTCTGGAGGTTCGACCTCGCCCGGGAGTGTTTCGAGAAGTCGGGGGATTTGAGCGCTCTGATGCTGCTGCTGCTCTCAATTGGAGATCGGGATGGGCTGAAGAAGTTGGCTGAAGACGCAGGTCAGTGAAGGTTGTCATCCGTTGGTTGGCCGAACGGCTCAAACGATATTACCCTAGTGGAGAACGGACAAAATAACTTGGCCTTTGCCACTTTGTTCCAGCTCGGTGATACGAAGCCTTGTGTAGACCTGCTCGTGAAGACTCAACGTATCCCAGAGGCCGCAATATTCGCCCGGACATATGCCCCAAGGTACGCATTCTGTGATCCCCCACCAGATCCTGTCGTCGCTCACTCCGCCTTCACTTTCAGTTTGGTACCAAAGGTCGTCGAATCCTGGCGCGAAGATCTCGTTTCAAAGAACCGTCCAAAACTAGCCGCTAGGATTGCTAGTCCAAGCGAACAGCCAGACGCTTTCGGAGAGGGATGGGAAGAAATCTTAGATGCTGAGCGATCATCTAGATCGGATGGTGCCCTGGTTGATCTGTGAATCATCTGCGTACCAACAATTCGTGTCCCACGTTTTATGTACTAGATATTGGCGGGGGTTGCGCCGATAATGACTTTGGTGTTCGCTATTTCGACCCTCTCCCACCATAAGCCTGTCGCCTTCGGACCCACTGTCGCCCGTGTGGCGATTAACTTCTGGGTTGGGCCAGATGGGTTGCCGCGGATAAAGTACTACCAAAGTGGCGGGGTCAGGAATGGCAAACGACCACCAAGAGCTAAACACACCTCTCGGGGGTTTCTCCCTATGCTAGCCAAGCGATTTTCCAAGGATTTTACGTATCTGTGGAAAACGTGGGTCTTGGATGGGCGGGTTGGAATTAAAGATCGCACGATTTGGTCGGACGTGTGAGGCCCGGACGACTGCGTACCCTCCAGCTGGTGGGTGGATTGGTTTGGAATTGACCAATGCGCGAGATCGAAACTCACCTTTCTCCCTACTTACCACAAACCCAGGTTACGTCATGCGATCTCCACCTTTATCCCACGTTTGTTGAGCTGGCGCACAAAGCCAGCATCTACATCCCCTTCGCACGCTAGGAATCCGACGACGTCCAAATGCTTTTCCCTCGGTCTCCCCACCATCTGGCTCTCCCAAATCCTCACAATCCCCAGCTTCATTTCCTCCCAGAAATTTTTGGTCTCCTCTGTCAAAATCAAAGCAGGAAAGACAGCCCTCTCAATCTCGATCCGGAGGAGATGGATGAAGGACTGAGTGGAACGGTGTATCTCCAATATCGCGCGAGGGAAGTTTCCGCATGCTTCATTTACCAGCCGTAGAACCGTCAGGGACCTCATAGATTTCACAATCCCCTTCCACTGCGGAGGACTCGGTGTCGATCCGGTCAGGCACAGGTTCGTCGCTCGTGACACTGGGACTATGGCGGTAAACTTGGTATACACGACCTCGCGCTGGTCGGCGGACTTGAGGTCAATGTGCAGCGGGGAACGGCCGGCCGGTCCAGAACATTCCGCTTGAAGCCTTAAACCGCCGTCGTCTTGGTGCATGATCACGGAATCGAACTTGTTTTCTCGGCCTGCGGAGCCATCTTCGTCGCGGAAGTAGGCGTCCAAGTGATCTAAGAGCACTTTCACCTCGTCGGGACCTCGGCTGGTAGAACAGAGGTAAATCGCGGTCGCGAAGGGGAGGAATATGTGCGTAAAAAGGGGGCACCACCGCTCGAACCCACCCCGAAATCGAAGTGACTTGAGCCTCGGCACTGCCACGACAAGGTTTTGGGGGTTATCGTCATCGTCTGGGAACGCCTCATCTGAGGCGCCTAGATATTGTAGGAGTGGAAGGTGTTGTAATGATCGGAGTACCTGTGCCAATGGGACGTGCGGGCGGTTAGGGCGGTCATGGCCTCGTATTCGGAGGCAAGTGAGGTTGCGAAAGTGAGGTGATGTCCAGATAATATGGGGTCCACTGAACTCGAACTCTCGTAGTAACGGCGGGGGTCGGCCATGGAAATAAGATGCTGGAAAGGTGAGATTTAGTCTGCAGTCGTAGTCCTGCTGCCGCGGGTAGGTGATATACAAGCTGAATGCCTCTATCACAGGTGCGTCGTGATCTAGGACCTGCCTCCAGTTGTCCATGAGCGCGGCCGAGGTTATTATCCGAAGGGTCCTTATCCGAGAGATTTCGGTGGAAATGAGTTTGGGGATGATCATCGAATCCCGATCCTTCAGAGCCTCATCCATCCAGACGTGTAGCTTCGCGGCCTTGGACCTAGCAAACCACACCTTGATTCTCCTGGCCGTCCAGTTCGCGTTCACCGTGTTCCACATGAATGGAGAGGACGTGACGATCCGGTACCACCGCCTCGAGACGAGGGCACACGTCCAAATTTGGGGCATCTTGTTGATATATCGAAACCTCGTATCTGGAAACCACTTCGCATACGATATAATCGTGAAAAGGAGCTCTTCGGAGAGGCGGAAGATGGGAACAAATTCGTTTTTTCGTGACGCCTGGTCTGTCAAGAGGAGCTGGAGGTCCTTGATCTGTTTTCCGATGCTGGGCCCTTCTTCGCCGTCAAACTTGCGTGAAATCGGCGGAATTGTGTCCCTGTGGATCGTAAGCTCGGATAAGGCGAGTCGGATCTTTTCAAGTTCTTGGTCGGAGCCCCCTGAAGGGGGGTTTTCACTGGTCCCCCCATGTCGCCTCGTCAAGGGGTTGACAACTGGTCTATTGGTCGTGAGAGTGGATCAGCAAACGTAACCCGATGCGTCTCAGTACACCATATGCGTTGGAGCGGCAAGGGAGTTCCATTTCCGCTCACCTTGTTCGACGGGTGTGTCCGAAAAACAAGGACTCTTGTTGATCGACAGGAGTATACATTGGGCTGCGTACTGAGGCGGGGGACCGGCAGCTCTCTGCGATTTTTTTTGGCGCGCGTCGTTTTCCCACCCGCCAAACTCAGGGGCCACTCACGGCCGCGATGAACACAAGAAGTCGAGTTAAATTATAACGCCGTTACATCACAAACTGACTAGAAAAATTTATGGATAGGGTGGGAAGCCAAATTTCTCTCAAGGATTTCGTTTAGGGACACAATTTGTTACTTGGATGAAATTTTGAAAAATTTATCTCGCGCAACACGAACAATAAAAAAAAAAAACTTCCGGCAGTATTGGGGGGCACCCATTTGCGTGCCATAACACACACCAAAGTCCACAAAAATTTGCTGTTGAAGAAGCAGATACGAGATCTCTGGTAGAGTCTGTGTGCTGACTAAAAGTGATCACGTAAGGTTAGCAAAGGCGATTGGAATGGATCGGGAGACCGAGTGAGCTAAATCCTCCCCT
>Ga0307515_10010915_pt1 | contig 17330 bp, 27 predicted proteins | sample 17_EM_MG_FD_194513 | JGI IMG/M metagenome (GOLD analysis project Ga0307515, IMG submission 194513) | Populus trichocarpa ectomycorrhiza microbial communities from riparian zone in the Pacific Northwest, United States - 17_EM | ecosystem: Host-associated > Plants > Roots > Unclassified | place...
TTGAGAGTCGAAGTCATGTGCACGGGTGTCGCAACACCTCTGTACTCAGCTGAAAACCGTCAATGTCTCCTCTCGACGTCTGGCCGTGAGAAACGCGCGCCCTGGAGTGGACTGTGGCGCTACCCCTAACCAAAATTGGGCCCCGAGGCCGACCCTCCGGGCCCCGCGTCTATTGGACCTTTCCGGAAAGGGTACTCACGGTTAATTTCGCAAGGCGCTGTTCACCGAGGTAAACGGTGAAATCGTTCAGGTCAACCGAGTTCGCTGAGCCAAATGAAGAGATACGGGTACGGGGTGGGAATAACACTGCCCTGTCCGCTACTATTAATGGTATTCCTGGTACGTCAACACAGATGAAGGCAGCCGCATAAGCTCTCTTTTTTTTCTTTTTCTTTTTTTGCTTACCGCATAAACTCACGATCAGGCTCCTACGGTTCGAGCAAGGGCTGGTTGTATACAACAAGTATGCACGTACAAGCAAATAAACCCCCAAGTGCTTTTCGTAGCAACCGTCACAATTTTTACAGTCTCGCGAATACCTCCAACTCCTTCCCGTGCGCTGCCCACCATTTATCTACCTCAGCATCCGCATCGTATCCATACAAGGTGTCCATCTTCTCCTTCTCGTCCCGCAGATACCGAGCCCCATCCGATTCAACTTCCAACGTTCCCGAATAGGCAGAGAGTTCCACGGCCGTCGCCTTTCGCAGTCTCTCATCTCGTTCTCTCTGTTCCGGCCCGTCTGGGAGAGTAAAGGTGAGCCGGTTAAGTCGTGAGGATTCTTGCGCCGTCACGGTACGATCAAATCGGAGGTCCTGGTAGGCTTCAAGGAGAGTCTTTAGTTGAGAACGGTGGGAAATCCTCGAGAGGAGGTTGGCGAGCACGGTGGCATCCTCGATCGCCAGCGCAGCACCTTGTGCTCGGTATGGCTATGGACGGACATCAACGGTGAGGGCTGGGAATGAGTCCGCAGTTGATCTTACTAATATCGGATGACATGCATCTCCCAACAGAACCACACGTCCGGACCTGTGCACCCATGTATCCAGGGGCTTCCTATCCGTCAAGCGCCATTTGATGGCCGACTTGGCGAGACTGATCAGCTTCCGGGCTCTACTCAAAAACGTTGGGTGAAACACCCTGGAAACAGAAGCCCCTTCTCACCGTGGTTCGAATTCAATAAAATCGTGCTTCATCTTTTCTATATTTCCTTCTGCGGTCCAGGATTCTACTGACCCATCATCCGGGTGCAATAGGACAATGTAATACACCTCCTTTCTCCTCTACAAATGTGTGGTCAGCACATCCGAGATGGAACTTGGAAAGGAGGTGAGCGTACGATAGGATATCCCACCATCCATTTCCCGGGCCCAACCCATCCAGTCATCTGTGGATGTTCAACGAACTCACGCAACTCTGGATCTTGCGTGAGCAGTGAGGCGGGCATTGTTGCCCGGTATACTGCGTCCCCCGTTAGCTCTGCTTGGCTTGGTCTCCCTGACACGACCCGCTGAATGTAGCTCTTCACGCCATCCGCGCCGACGATCAAATCCGCCCAGATTACCTCTCCGGACTTGAGGGTGACCGATGGTGAGACCGGGTCCGGGTCACATCCAGTGACGGTCGAACCAAGCAGGATGGTAACATGTGGGGCAACGAGGTCGTATAAAAGTTTGTGAAGGTCAGCACGGTGCATGTGGTAATACGCTGCGCCGTGGTCCTCCTCCAGGGCCTGCCCCAACCTGGTGAATCCGATGCGTTCGCCGGTGCTGTACCTCAGATATGCGATACCTTCCGGTCTGACTGCGACGTCTTTCAGGCGTTCTCCCAAGCCCCACCTCCGAAGCAACCGGGTGGAATTCGGAGTGAGTTGGATACCTGCCCCAACTTCTCCTATCACAGGGTAGGATTCGATGATGGTTACGCGGTGGCCGGCTTGAGTGAGGCAAAATGCAGCGCTCAGACCGCTAATGCCGCAACCGACCACGATGATGTCGAGGACGAGGGATGCCTTCCGAGACCCGTAGATGGACGGTGGTCTCATCCCAACATCGGAGGCTTGTAATCCTCTGACTGGAGGAGCTAGACCTGGGCGCTGCCGCTCGTTCGGCTCGTGGTCGCTTGGTAAGGAGCTGGGTGGAGACATCGTGCAAGGCGGGGAGGTCCGGGGTAGAAGAATGTTAATATCGAGCGTTTTATATCAGACTGGAGCCCAAGCGCGGGCTCGGCGGAGGGGAAGGGTGTCCCTGGTCATGGGTTGAGTCTGTGACGCCCGAAAATCCGGGGCCGTCTAATCCCACTCTCGTGAGCGAATGAGCACAATTCAACGGAGGGGATTGATAAAGTTGCGTTCGGGCCGTCTGCAAGTCACAACTGGTCTAACAGCTCGTAAATGCATTTCCCCGCGAATGAGTCGCGTCAGGGTGATACATTTATACAAGCATCACCCTAAATATAGGCGGTGCGAACCCAGATCACAGCAGGGCCGACGGGGGACCGGATATCGTGAGAAGACGGTCCGCCGAAAGCGAGAAAAGTGATGATCCAGTATCTCGATTTCGCAGTACACCCTTGCGACGCTCATCATCTGAATCAGCATTTTCAAAGGGTCGGCGGCCTTGCGGGAAGGCGTGTTCTCAAAATATTCTCTGAAGCGCTCACTTGACCTCTGGTTGGGTTTCATCAGCTCAACTAGAACAGCTACATTGGAAACCCAACATCTTCTCCTCGCCAAGTCCACAATACCTCCTCTCTTCCTTGACTTCCCCACTTACACACGCCTCCTCATCCGCCCCCTCGCCTCCCCACGGTTCATACGGGTTCGTCGCCATCTAAACGTAACACGACCAGATCATTCAATTTATGGGGCGACAAGGCGATTGCGAGAGCGTACCTCAAGAACCTTGGCCAAGATTCTCCTCCCACTCACAGCATGCTTCTCCACTTTTGCGATCACCTCTTCTAATACCCACTGCCGCAATACGAACCGCGGGTTGACCCCATTCATCTCCTTCTGTCGGAGTGCATCGACCTCTTCTTGAGAAATGGAACCCCACTCCTCTCGTTCCTCCAGGATACGGTCGGAGTACTTCGTCAACCACGCTTTAAAGTCTGCAGACGCTCTTACTCTGTCGAGTTTTTCGGGGCGTGGTGTTGATTCCAGTAGGTGTGAAATAAAGCCATCGAGCTTCTCGTTATCCTGGATATGACCAGGTCGGAAGGCAGATAGCTTTCTGAACGTAGAATGGAAGTCGAGACCGTGCTCTTCCAGTAGGCCGAGGAATGGTTTGAAGATATTGGTCCCGTCAGATTTGAGACTCCTCCGCAATCCCAAACGCTGATGGAAGTGTTAGTGAGGCATCATAGCGCAACCACAAACAGAGGCACTCACGCGCCGGAACAGCCTCGCATATTCCTCATCGTATGTTTCATCCCAAAGTTGCTTCACCTCTGATCGCATGATCTGCTGGCCGTCCTCCGACCATTCTTCTAGTTTATTTTCGTCGACGTTTGCCCAACCCTCAGAAATAGCTTTCCCTCCGAGCTCCTGTTCCGCCGCTATTATTGGTGCTACAGAGCGAAGTAACGCTTGCACAGCATAAAACCTAGGAATGAATGTTAGCATTGACCGCGATCTAGATGATCCCGCTAGTTACGTACACCATCTCTGGTTGCCGCTACAGCGAAAGTCAGAAAATAGTTAGGATTGATCAATAAAATTGAAATCCACCTTATACGAGTATCGTCCTTCTTCATCTGTGTGATTGCAAATGTGCCAGCTATCGAAAACGTCCATAAATGCGTATGGCCCTGAAAAAAGGGACATTCAGCACCCCGGAGCCACTACTCCAAAGGCCACTCACCGTAGTCAATTGTCAAGCCGAGGATCGACACACTAAGAAAGGTTCAGATCTGGTCAAGCTACCCACACAAGAATCCACTCACTTGTCTGTATTGATAACGCCATGCATGAACCCGTAACTGGAAACACAAGTCAATCCCAATCCTCGCCACGACTGAAGGCGCGATTACGCACACTTGCCAACCAGCGACCATCTTTGCATTCCTCTTTGTCGTCTCCAGGACCAACTTCTTTCCCCAAGCAGTCCTATCCCTCCCTTCCCACTCGACACCTTCCAATATTAGCACTCTCCTCCCCACCCACTCGCCCAAGACGCGAAGACCTTCCCAATGGGATGGTTGTTGATGTCCTCCAATAAAGAACAAGTTAGCGGGAGGGTTCAGAGCCTCGAAGGATCCGACACGGAGGAAGGAAGGCGCCATCCGAACCGCGATACAGGCCTTTTCGACGCGTTCCCGCCAAACTTCGATTCCAGGAAGGGAAATCAAAGCCAATGAACGTGTAGTTGGGATTCCCAACGCGTACATAGCTGGTGTGACAACACCTCAGTCTTCGCAGAAAATAGAGACAAGCATATTCGTACCTTCAGCTGCGAGAAACTCACGAACTGACGACCGTGCGACCGCCAACCCATCAGCATTCCGGGAGTACGGCGTCCTGCCTGCCCCTTTCAACTGGATTTCTGTGATAAGTTCTGGATCGCTTGGGTGGGGTGTAGTCACTGGGGATTGTAAGAATTGTAAGAATAAAAATATGGGAGAAGAAACTTTGTGATCAACGTGCAGACTTACAGACTGAAATAGCACGACCATCTCCCAATTGACCAGCCCAAACGCCAAACTGGTGCCCACTGTATCGAAGAGACCAAGGACCTGACACAGGGTTTCCGTTGTCGTCAAATGGAACAATCATAGACCGTCCGCTCAAAACGTCAACAAGCTCTTGCCGAGCAGCGATCTCCTCTTCCGTTGCTGCCGTTGACTTGTTCTCTTCCTCCGAAGGTAGCAAGGACGGCTTCCCAATGACAGAAAACGCATCTCCGACGTCTAACTCGGGAACACAGTCCCGCAACCCCGCCTCGGAGAGTCCGATAAGGTTGCACTCCGGGTGTCGGTTGCTCGACGCGAACTTCTTGTACCGAGATCCATGTGCGGCTGGAGGCAATTGTTGCTCCTCCAAGGGTTCCAACTCTGCCAACTTCCTCTCGATGTAGTTCAGTCGCTCCTCGTCCGTCGGGGGTGGGTCTGGGGGCTGCAGCCGGTAAGGGAACTGAACCGGCAACGGGGAAGTAAAAGAGAAGTGGCTCTGAGCGGATACTGCGCGAGATCTTCGCTGTGTCGATGGCTTCTCCTTCAAAATCTCGAGGAACCGGTGCGGATTGGGTATCTCGGCATCCGGAGTAAGGTTCTTGGTAAGCAAGAGATGTTCTGGTGGTAGGGGTAATGCGGAAATCAGTTTCTTCACTGTCGTGATCGTGGACATCTTTCGTGAGAGTAATCTCCTCATGCAACGAGGGTGGAAAGAGCGGCACACCCACCGGATGGGATGAGAGTTAGTCACGGTGGGGATCAGCGTCGTCGGAACCGGGAATGAGATCATCGATCGCGTATTATACCTGAACACGAACGGGCGTCCGACAAGCGAGACATTCTTTTCACGCAAGGTCATCCAACGAGATCACATTTACAATACAAGATCCCACCCCACCACGCAAAAATTTCCAGGGGATCCTGGGGTCGGTTTCCGATCTGCTTTCTCTCAATACCAAAACCGTCGATGCAGATACGATACAAAGGACCTTCCTGCCAGTACGAGTTCGGGATTCTGACCATGTCACGGAAGCAAGGGGATTTATAACATTTCATCGTATATTTCAGCGAAGGACTTGTATTGGTGAGAGGTGGTACAATATCCATAAGACCCTGGGAATTGATACGAGGTGGACCGGAACAGGCCTGTGCACTCGAGGACATTGCGAACGCTTGGGTTGTAATAGTGAGACGGTAAGCCAATGCCCCGGCCGCCGCTTGAGGGCCACCTCCCCGAGTACGTACGGGTCGAAGTGGAGGTTTCACCAACCCACGATCCGGGAATCCCTGTGAATACCTTTCGGTGTTGCCAACTGAGCTTCACCGGAGGAATGATGGTGATCCACGTACGATGATGACCACCCGTGGGTCCGATGCTATCAGAGGAGGGTCTCGAGAGAACGGCGACTTGCCCCCGGCTCAGTAATGGTGGTCGGGCGTTAACATGGGGCGCAACAATACCCCCTTGCCTGGGATAATTATTTGTTCACTTGCTATTATGCCGCCGACCTGGACCCGATCTTCACTGTCGACGTTGTTCCGACGGTCGCATGCCCAGGGAACGCCCGACGCAGCGCTAACAACCAACATACGGAGGGTTGGTGTCACTAACCACATGCACTGGTGGCCCATGCACATGGGCTTAGTGGAACACTTTATTGTCCGTTGATTGACATATGCGCAGGCCTTTGCAAGCGCCATAGCCTGTATACCTAACCCGATTATTTCAATATCACACCACCCTTACCGCAGGACCGCGAATACGCAACATGCTCCGTGTGGGAGAGGGAAACGATTACTCCAGGATCTTGAAGTTGGCCTACACTCCGCGTCTGCCGGGGTTTTCTAAACAAGCCAGTCAACACTTCCCGGTTAATTTCACGAAGTGATGCACAATGAAGCGGAATACGATGTCCTCTAAGAAGGCATGCGGTTGTGACCCCGGGGAATCAATCGGGAATTCCGGATTCAGTGAAGACAGATGGGAGGACCATTGTGTATCAGACGTGAGAACGAGTGCGATGCCATAATAATGCTTGGATTTTGAGATACGTAAGAGAAACTCGAGGGTAAACGTGCAGACCTACAAACCGAGATAGCACGTCCATCTTCCAGGTGACCTGTCCCAAAGGCCAGACAGGCTCACTGATGTCCGCTGTTCGAGGGACTAAGGACCCGGCACAGGGTTTCCATCTTCGTCAATCGGAACACCATAGACTATCCGCCCAGCATGTCAATATTAATTCATGTCGAGAGGCGATCGATGAGGGTGGAAAACGTGGCACACCCATCAGATGGGAGGAGAGTAGGTAGGGATCTGCGTCGTCGGAGTGAGAATCCACCGATCGCGTACCTGACGGCAGCCACCCCCCGGAAGGTCCGAAAACCCTATAGGACATCCTTATCTAACGCAGAGATACCAAATTCGACTCCTACTCCGCTCCCGGTGGATGCGGGGTTCTGACGCATGGCGAAATGAAACGGAATGTTGAGGTGGGTGTGATATAAAGGGGATCTCCGCCAGTACGACCTCGCAGCCCTGGTAATGTCACGGAAGGCTGATAGGGATCCATCGTGCCTGGAGACGGTTGCCGTGAATACGATGTTGAACGGAAAAGGCCACCATCCTTGGGGGCGACACGAGTGTTTGGGGTCAATATGAGCGACAACCCGAGGCTGCTAGGATTGGAGGAAAATTGGATGGGGTGCTGAAATAGCGTGAAGGTGCGTATCGCAGATCCAGCAACACATGGCGCGGGACGTTGTAAAAACAAGTTAGTAGGGCGGGGACTGGGGAATTGGGTCAAGCGCGACTAGTAGGATGCAAAGCTCCAAGACGCGTTGGCAGGTGCCTGAACTTTCGATCCGGACGGGTGCCACCCGCTGCTCACCCGCCCCGGTTTGATAGGAGTAGCGTGTTAAATCTGACACCAAAACTGACACGCGTGTCCCGGGAAGTATCTCGGAGATCTCTTTCAGGATTGTCGGCTGAGTTTCATTGAGGAAATTATTGGGATTCACGTACTATGGCGGTCATATGGATGCCCAACGCTACCTGAGGGTTTTGTGCCGAGGGGGGGGGGGGGGGGATCTCGAGAGAATAACAACCTCTCCGTGACCGGCACCATTACTGAAAATCCTGCCGCCTGAACGTTCTGAACAATCAACTGCCTACGTTCACCCGCCTTCGGACGTGAGGCAGCTTCTCGCCTAGCGCGACAGTCGGTCCATCCCATATTGCACCCGATTCCGGCGGACATTGGGCGCCGCCCGCACACCATGCGTTTCGGGAGCGGAGTAGAGAGGGAAATATATATATGATTGACGGAGCTGGGCCAGTTCTACCCGTATGTTATGGACAAGTCCAGATTTGTGGCAAGTGAAATTATCCGCCTGGCATCAGAAGCGGGGGCGCTAGTGGGAGTCTATCACACAAAGAAGGGAGTGTGGGAACTCTGAACCTACCTTCATCATGTCCGCACTTCCGTTGGCTGGGGTGACTGTAATCGAGGTAAGAAGCGAGGGTATAGTTTGCCTGACAATACACCGTGTTTTAACAACCGTCTATGCGGGTAGTTTGCAGGACTGGCGCCTGGTCCGTACGCGGGCCAGGTCCTACAAGACTGGGGCGCGAGGGTCATACGTGTTGACCGGGTTGAGGGAATAAACATCCTAGACCTTCTTGTTAGAGGAAAGCGTTCCATCGCGATCAATCTGCAGGTCCCCAGCGGCCTGAACTTGCTCAAGAGAATGATCCAACAGAGCGACGTTTTGATTGACCCATTCCGGCCGGGTGTCATGGAACGGCTCGGACTCGGGCCTGATGTTTTCTTGGGTAAAGACGGACTGAACGACAGTCTCATTTACGCTCGTATATCAGGGTGTGTGGGGTGTACATCACCTTCGTGGCCTTCTGCAGTTTTTCAGACGTACATTCGCAACCCGCAGCTTTCCCCGCAGCGGTATGCTTGGAACTGTGTTCGTTTGGCATTGCAATCTCATCAATCTTGAGGTCCGTACAAGGATATGGCCGGTGAGTTATATCCGCGTCGGCCCATCCTACTACAGTCTCTCATAATTCCCAGGGCATGACCTAAATTACTTGGCCCTAAGTGGCGTGCTTTCGGTCCGCTTTGAGTTGTGAAATTTCAAAGCGTCAATCTCACTAAGGATCTGTGCCTTTAGATGTTACCAGGGTCACCTGAAAAACCGTCATTTCCCCTTAATATCGTGGCGGACTTCGCCGGGGGAGGCATGATGTGCGTGCTTGGTATTCTCCTTGCGTTGTTCGAACGCGCAACGAAGAGCGGAAAGGGTCAAGTTGTTGATGTTGACATGGTGGGAGGAGCAAGCTTGTTTACGTTCAGGTTTGGCGCTGATCCCCGGTCAACAGGTCTCCGGAGCTCGGTACATCTCGTTATTCGCTCTCGTACATGCAAATCAGGGTTCTGGCTCACGATTGTTCTCCCGACCTCGTGGTCAGAACCCGTTGGATGGAGGCGCACCGTTTTATGACGTCTACACCTGTTCCGACGGCCGCTGGATGTCAGTTGGGTGCCTCGAGCCTCAGTTTTTCAAGACGTTCATCGACCGTTTCATCGAGGGGCTTGGCCGGGACTTACCATCGGAATGGCGACCTTCTCCGGAGACACACATGAACAGAGAAGAGTGGCCAAAGCTACGTAAGTTCCTGGTTGATGGCTTCCGTTCAAATACACGAGACCATTGGACGAAGATCTTTCACAGTAAGCGGCCGATCATGGACACTGCATACTGGCCCGTCCTTGTGACTGACTTGTGGAACAAAGATACCGACTCATGCGCTGTCCCCGTTTTGTCTCCCTCCGAAGCGGCCGAACTGTCATCGGAAGAATTCCCGCTTCCCCAGCCAAGTCTATCAAGAACGTATCCATGGAAGGTTGCCGAATTATCTGGCCGCCCACTGTCCCTTTCAACCGGAGAGCACACGGAGGAGATTTTGGATGAATTCGGGATTGTGGCGAGCGAGAAAGCTGCACTGATGGCAGAGGGTGCGTTAGGGCCCAAAAGGAGTAAGCTGTAGATGGCCGGGAGGGCTATACTGTACTTGAACGGATCTTTGTGCTGGATTCGCCGGTGTGAAAGCGAACACGAGCCGAGCGCTTGTTACACGGGCGTCACGTGTGCGGCATTCAAAGTTTCCCGCCATCTTCTTCTCGCTTGACGGGACGACCATTTTCTGGAGTTATAAAACCCTCACGAATGGAATGATGTATCTCCCTGTTGTCCTCCTTCCTCTGAACCAAAGCCACCGTCCCGTCCCTCGTCGTCCACATATCCTGCCTCCTGCTTCATCATGGTCATGAATGCTACCTTCAGCTGCCGTCTCACCGTCTCTCGCTCCCCTGTCGCTCATAAGGCGGTTGGGTTCAACTCTCCGGCGTCAAGGGGTGTTTGCCATTTTTCCGGCGTGACGCATGGCCACCATTCTCTCAAGGCCAACCTGGCGGGGCTCGAGAGACAGTACCTAACTCTGGTCGAGTTCGTTGCCCTTTTTTTCATCCGTTATCGTCCTCCCGTTTGACGACGATCTCCTAGCATCAACCGGTACTTCATTGAGTGGAGACACCACTTGGGTCAACTAGAGCAAAAGGTGGCCCTCTACAGAACATGGGATGTTTTGCCGGAATCGTTGAAACGGTCGGTCGCACGACCACCACCGCTCCTCGAAAATTTGAGAGCAGTGGTGAAGGGAGAACGGGACCAGGTGCTGGCGGACGCTTGGAACGTGCTGGCAAATTACGTTGCAGAGTAAGTTTGAATCTCATCTTCTATCAACGCCATCAGTTATCACCCCGGAGTCCCTGGCGGCTCCCCATGCGTTCAAATTTTTTGGTCCGATGATGTCAAAGTTCCCAGCGCTGACGGTGCCTTTCACGCGCTTTTCTTTTATTTGTAACATCAGATCTTGGTCGATGGTCAAGCAATCTGTGGATGCAACCTTTGAAGACATCCGCAAGCGCGAGCTCTTAGCTGAGCTTGAGCTCCGCGTCATTGAGGTCCAGTGCACTGCACCGGTCATGTGGATCACCCCTTCCCAGAGGATCTGCCAAGGGTTCCCGATGGTCATTAGCCATGATATCCGTTCGAACACGACTTCTTCCGTTATCCCTGCCAACGAGGACACTTCCCCGAACCATCAAAACTCTCACCTCTCGTTGTATGTGCCGCGAGCCCTCACCTCACTCTGCCCGCCACTATGCGTCTCTGCTATTGTGCTCAAATTTTGTGTCCCCAGGGTGACCGTCGCCTTCGCATGAAAAGCCACGCGCATCATCAACAACAGCAACATCAACAAACGATCAAGAAACCGAATAACCTGTTTATCTTTACCTTGACGCTCGTTCTAATTGGCTCTGCAAGCTGTATCAAATTTTGTGTAGTATTCTCCCGGTCGTTGTCAAACCCTTTGTTCACTTACCCATACTCCTCATCCTACATTCCTCATCTCTCTTGTCGTCCTGCTTACATTCTCGCTTTCATAATCCTTGTAAGTTACTTGTATTAGTAGATCCGTTTAGGCTTGGGCCGATTTCCCCAGTTTTCTCCATACGGGGCGAGTGTTGTGTATTTCGAAGTTGCTCATCATAATCATTGAATTCATTGTTTATTCCATTCACTCTTTCCATGCCAACCTTCAGCTTCGGGGGCGAGGACCACCGGTTTGGTTACCTCAGGTTCCTAAGCACAAGGTTTAGACTCGCGTCGCAGCCGAAATCACAGGTGTTTTCTCTTGTCCGTGTTTGTCTCCCATCCGCCCTGTCGGAGACACCTCGTGATGTTCGATTCACCCCGTGACGGTCCCGGTTGAGGGAAGGCGATCAAGAGGAGGCCTAGGATGATGACCTCCAGCCTAACAAGTATCGACCCGTCGGCAGCACGAAGTATTGTGGTACGTCCTAAATGCGTACCCACACGCGGACTTCAGATGAAATCCAAGCTTATGCACTCGACCCACGCAGGGACCGACTGGGAAAATTGGCGGTGTTCCAGATCCCCCAGTTGCGAGGCAAGTTTGTACGCCCGCTTGTGCTGTCATCGTGACACGGTGACTCCTGTGTCAGAACTCCGTATCAGCCGAAAGCCACAGCCTCTTTCGTCAGGGGGGCTGTTGGCCGATGTCGTTGGCGGCTGATCTGGGTGACACCAAGAGATAATGCTGACTGAGATTTTAACCCACTCCGGAGAGCCATCGCAACCACCCCCCCTTCCCTCATTCCTTTCACACCGTGTGGAGCACGAACATTAACGAACGGATACAGCCGTTCGCTTGCATCGCAAGGCAGACGCTTCTCCCAAAATATTCACAAACGTTTGCTCTCTGAAGAAGACGACCACCTTCCGACTCGCCTGCCCCCCTAATCCCGGTCCCCTAAACTCTACTTCACGACCACACTGTTGGATAAACCCTGTGTCATGGCGACTCAAGCTAGACCGAGAAGTTTAGTTAGGACGGAGAGCGTAGCGTGCATCGAGGTACCGGCCCCTGCCCTGGAGGCGTTGTCCGGGACGATCACTACCGCAGAACTGGATTTGGTCCATCAACGTCAACTGTCGAGCACGGGAGAGGTACATCACTCAGGGGTCGACGGTGCCGATGGCCCTGATATTCAGCAATCGCCTGCAGTTCCTGCCCAACCGCAACTTAAACTCGTGAATCCCGATTGTCCGATACGCTATATACCGATTCACATTTGGTAAGTATTTTGTGTTTTTGAAGTGAGGAGCCGAGGTATTCAGGGATCCACCTTTCGTTTTTCATCACCAGGCCTGAGTACCTTAAGAAGGTGGAGCCGAGAACGGGAAGGAGGTACTATCCCAAGCGGTCGAGAACCTTCCCGAAGCGAAACGAGCCTTCACCCCGTACGCCCAAGCCAGCGGTATCTCCATCGGTTGGCACGTTTACTAATAGATCCGTAGTCATGCGAGAGTATCGATGGACTGAAGACGAGGACCAAGATCTGTCGGATACGGAAACCATCCGATCCGGCGACGCTGAGAGCGTAGATATTTCTGCAACGCTGGTCGCACCGAAACGACGTGGATGGGGGCTCGCTCTCTTTGGAGTGAAACAGAACGCCATCCCAAAACGCCGCAAGGAGAAGGAAATCCGTTTCACCCTTCATCGGAAATCACTTTCGTTGTCTCCGCTTCAATCGGACCACCATCCACCAGGGTTGAAGAAACGAGGGAGTCTGGAGAGGACAAAGTAGTGTGGCGCAGGGGATGGCCGAGGGAAAGGAGTTGAGGGGTTGACATAGATTTCACGCAGCGCAGCGTGCGTTCTGTATAACATGCGTTCTATATACCGCCCTTTCACCATTTTGACCAGCTTGTCGTGGTGAGGTTATATGAGATTAATTTCAGGGGGATTGAACAATGGGATCTCAGTGTTGGGTACCTATCCAGTCCCCGAACTGTATCGGCGTAATGCCCCAGAAATTGGGCTCGGTATCTGAAACAGAGATACAGTGGTGATCGAGCTCCCGTTTGTGTGGGTTCCCGTCCGGCTGGTGAAAAGGGATGGGGGGAGGGTGGAATTCACTCACGGCACGACGTGCTCCGAGGTACATTCCAGATGTCGTATGGGATCCCTGAAACGTCGAACTATGCGCCACGAGGCAAACATGCTTGAATCCAGAGCACGACCCCTCGGAGTCTCTGAGTTCAAATGTAATGAGCGAAATCGTCCAATCTCCGTTGATAACAGGACTCGGCAATTACATAGATTTGCAGCGGCAACGTGTCATCCACATCCCGAAAGTCCCAGTAACGGTGGTTGGGCAGCGGCGACATCGCTGCAAACACCTTTGCGAGAAGTGAGGCAAACGTACCCTCAGCTTGGGCGCGATTGGGTTACGGGAAAGGCGCCGGATGTCAGGGATCAATCACACATAACGTGCGGGACGTGTATACGCCCATCTCGCACACTCCGTTCCGTTATCAACGTCCCGAACGTTTGTGAACGAAGAAAGCACGACAATGGGGGGTAGGCGGGCGCGAGAATGGAACGGGGAGAAAGGCGTATGCTTTGCCGTACGGATGTGTCTCGGGGATTGGCCGAAGGATTTTAAACCCCGCCCCTCGCACCCTGTCAGGCCCCCTCCTTCGCCCCGCTTCTACCCTAACTCGTCCCCTCCGTCCTCCCCTCCAAAACATCTCTCAACCTCCTTCAGACTGGCGTAGACTCGTCTCCCACTTTTCGTGAACCAGAAATGACTACACCCCATGTAATTGCGTCCTCGTCTGGGCACCATTCAACTTCCACCGCATCCAATGGCATGGTAGGAACACATTATCGAGTTGGGAAGAAGATTGGCGAAGGTTCCTTCGGCGTTGTCTTTGAAGGTGTGTATCCCCCCTGCGCCCTTTCGAATCTGGTCAACCCCGTTGCACTTGTACCAACAGTCTCATCTGTTTTTTTTTTTCCAGGCGTCAATATTCTCACCAACACTCCTGTGGCAATCAAATTCGTGCGTTTTCAATACCATTGGATCCCCGACTGGCGTCTGCTGATCCCTGCCGACTAACTTATACGGACCTACAGGAACCTCGGAAGTCCGAAGCTCCTCAACTGCGGGATGAATATCGATCATACCGAACCTTGAATGGCACTCGTATGTGATCCCGCTGTTTTGCGCTTTTCGTGTTCGGCGCAGTATTCATGTGTATCCCTTCCCCCTTGACACTGCGCAGCCGGCGTTCCTCAGGTCCATCATTTTGGACAGGAGGGTCTCCATAATGTCCTCGTCATTGACCTCTTGGGTCCTAACCTGGAAGACCTCTTCGACCTCTGCGGCCGCAAGTTCAGCATCAAGACTGTTTGCATGGCGGCGAAGCAAATGGTTAGTATTTTTTTTCTTGTTCCCGAGATACCTCGCTACTTGGGGCCTCGTGTGCTCTGCCAGCGCTAGGATGCTATTCTTGTTCCGGTGCTAATCATCGAGCGACACCCTCACTCAACTCCAGGCGCTGACTCATTTTTCCCATCGCACAGATTACTCGCGTACAATCGATCCACGACAAATCTTTGATCTATCGTGACATCAAGCCAGACAACTTTCTGATCGGTGTCCCTGGTCACAAAAATGCTAACACAATCCATATAATTGGTGAGGATGACCGTCTCTGATGGAGAAGGTCTTCATCCGGCCGGATTAAACATCGTGCTAATGTAAACCTGTTTGTTCCAGATTTCGGTATGGCCAAGCACTACCGCGACCCGAAAACCAAAGTACATATTCCTTACCGCGAGCGCAAGTCGCTCTCTGGCACTGCCCGTTACATGTCCATCAATACCCACTTGGGACGTGAACAGTCTAGGCGGGACGACCTTGAGTCGCTGGGCCATGTGTTCATGTACTTTCTGCGGGGAGGACTGCCGTGGCAAGGGTTGAGGGCTGCGACCAACAAACAGAAGTATGAGAAAATCGGCGAGAAGAAACAGTCAACCCCGATAGAGGAGCTGTGTGAGGGGTTCCCAGGTAGGGTAGTAAGCGATTTCTCCGGCATTCACTCAACGTGTTTCCATAGAGGAGTTTGCGATCTACATGAACTACGTTCGGAAGCTTGGTTTCGAGGAGGCCCCTGATTACGATTTCTTGAGGGAGCTTTTCACAAAGGTGTTAAAGACTCTCGGGGAACCTGACGACGGCGTCTTTGATTGGATGCTGTTGAACGGTGGTAAGGGATGGGAGGCGAGCCAACGCGTCAAGGTCAGCCTATTTCTTCTGTCGTCTGCCCGGCGGGTCTTGATTGTCCTCTCAGAGTTCTTCAAATCCGCACACTCCTCACCGGGAGCATCGCCACCGCGACCCCAACCACCGCCGCGGGTCACGACCTCTCAATGGGGACGCATCGCCTAGCACACCTCTCGTCATGGGGCCCACGCCGGTCCAGATCAAGCCTAGTAGGAGGGCTGCTCAGGAGCCAACTAGACCTACAGATAGGAACGCCAGCATACAGCCATTGATCCCCACCAGCCGAAGGCAAAGCCAACACCAATCGCAACAACAGCCGACTCGAGACGGCAGTCTTACCACACCGCACCCATATGCAAACACTCCCACACCCGGTGCGTACAGGGACGGGAATTATGGACGCATCACCCCCTTGGGACAGAATGGTGCTAATGGGTCGAATCCAGCACTCAATCCATCCGAGTCGTTCCTGTATGGGCAACAAAACAAGAACGCTGGCGCCGACGGAACAGGCAGCGCCGCTGGCCCTGTGGCCGGCACAAGAGCGATGGGGATTTACGACAACCAGATTCAGCGGACTGACGTCGATGATGGGCATGGTGGAAAGCGACGAGGATTCTGGGCCGCCTTCTGTTGCAGAGCGTGAGCCAGGACCCAATATGTCCCCCATCTCATGCCACCTATGACGCTATGCTGCTCTTCCCTCTCGTTGATTATTCATGTCCATTATCGGCATCTGCTCACTCCCATTCATGTTAATGACTGTTTCACGACCTCGCTTACATTTGGTTCCTTCGCTCCCCTCATTCGGGCTACCCCATCCGCCACGCATGGTCTGTTCGTCAGTACATACGCTTACCTCCTCGATTTCGATGCGTGGCCAAAACGATCGCCTGTCACTCATTCCCCCTTTTTTTCCCCTTGTCCGTTGATCCCTATCTTCCTCCGCTCTTTCGGCACTACATCTTATCTCTGGCATTCTTCTCATTCTTCCTTCGTCGCGTTGTTCTCTCCCTCTCGCAACTGCACGGTACTGTACCTACTTCATGCCCGCTGGCACACACGGCTGTCAAGTACTATCTATTTAATCGACAACAATGTTACCCGCCCACCAACGGTTCAAAGTCCGACTCATGGCAATCTCAAAATCGGCATCAGCTGTGAACGTTTCAATCACGGCAGCAATCGTCACGATGTCTCCCTTCCCTCTCCCGGTTCCTGAACCCAGGAAGCACAACTGCGGGGCAGGCCTCACTGTTACAGCGGGCGTCGTCCCGCAGGGGAAGGGAACTATCGTACCCTCCAGAACTGGTACTGGATACCTTCTTCCTGCGTGCGACGTCGAGCACGATATCTCTGGTAATGCACCCCGGATGTCAATCGTTAGGCAGGTCAGATTTCCACCTGGGGGCACCGGAGACAACAAAAACGGTGTTATCTTCAAGGTCACTGAACCTTGGCACGATAATTCAATCCATGTAGGTGCGCTCAGGTGTTTTCCTAAGTCGTTTGACATTCCCGGTTGCCCTGAAGTCTAGACCTGTTCTGCTCGATAGTCTTGCCCATTCTTCGTGCCCTTTCGACATGTTGGAGGATGCTATCGGAAGCTATATGGAGCCCACTAGCAATGGAGGTTGACGGACTACACTAGCGTTTCCCTGGTCTACTCGTTGTCAATCCGGACCTTGTGTTTGTGATGGCCATCGGTACGTGCTTATGGTCCACCAGAAGTAGCCCCGCGGGACACCGTATGGAACATCGGTGAATCCTCCATTCTGCTCACCGATTACACACCTAGATTTGTTACATGTCATTGACACTGCGGCCATTCTGGAGCGCTTCGATTTCACGACCCTCGCCAAAGTTTGAACTTTGTTCTCGTCCTCTCGTCAGCAACGGAATCCGACCCGTCAGGAACTG
>Ga0307515_10010916_pt1 | contig 17328 bp, 12 predicted proteins | sample 17_EM_MG_FD_194513 | JGI IMG/M metagenome (GOLD analysis project Ga0307515, IMG submission 194513) | Populus trichocarpa ectomycorrhiza microbial communities from riparian zone in the Pacific Northwest, United States - 17_EM | ecosystem: Host-associated > Plants > Roots > Unclassified | place...
CTTGCTTGTGATGAATTTGGTTGGGTTTTTCTGTGAGCTTGTTTGAATGTGACGAGGAGATGAAGAAGAAAACTGGGTATGGGAAAAAAATTGACAGGCAGCTTCCCCAACCATGATGGATTGTTTGCACAGCAAATACAAATACAGAGAAATAGTTTTTTTCGGAACAGACAACAAATTAAACAAGATCAAGGATTTTTTGCTATAATTCTTATAGATCTAAAAAATACGAAGAAGATAAAAACATAAAGAGAAATAATAGAGAAATTTGAGGGAAAAAATATCTGAAATGTAAGTGTGATTCTCCAGATCTTCTTTGCTTTTCAACTGTTTTCGAAAAGAGACACAGAGAGGGGAAATATGTGTTTTATCAGTAAAGGAAAGTGTTTTCCTTTTGACAAGGAAAGTAAAACACTTTCCTGCAGGTAAAGGCAGTTTTTTTGTTGACCGTAATTAACTTTTCTTTGATTAACTTTCCGGATGGTTGCCAAACATGAGAAAATGAGGAAAATGAATTCCTGGAATTTGGTTTCCTTGAAACAAACAAGGCATAAAGTGATGAATCCTCTCTTTATCACTCAAGTATTTACATATAGTTTATGTTATACCTAATGTTTGCTCATTTGTTATCTCAATTAAGATAACATATAACAAAATCAAAAGCATACATTCTCTATATAAGATAACTTAGTGATCTCAAGTCTAAGGATCACTTACACAATCGTCACATGAGCCTTTCATAGATATAGGTGCTCTCTCTATATGAAATTCCCATGCGCGTCGGTTCAATGTGTATGTCCTATGACAAGCACATACATATTATTTTTAGGTATCCCTTATACCTCAGATTATAAGAACATTTGCTTTCTTTTATAAAGGAAATAACATAATATGTGCTTGTCTCTACGACTATAATAAATGTTCAGTATTTAAGAGAACATCGACTATGAACATTTTAGGAATAATGCTTTGATGCAATAAGAATCTCATAATTATAACAACTTTATAATTTTCTTTGCAAAATATTTTTGTCCCATGAACTTTATCTTTACTCTAGATTCATAAATCAAATATTAGATTCATTAATCTAATATTATATGAATATTAAAAATAAATTAACTCTTTATTAATAATTAATATATATTTACATAAATAATATAATATCATGTGTAACCCACCAATTAGCCTTATTCTTATTATTGCTATTTATTTTGTTTGGGATAGTTTTTAGAATTGAATTTTTTTCATCCTCCCACAATTTTTTTCCTATCAAATTTGAGCTTTATTTTTTTAATTGCTATTTTTTTTTTACTTTGATAAGTTTATATATTTGAATTTTTTTTTGGTTTCATCTTTCAACATTAAATTGGTTGGGAATAAATTAGTCTCCTAAATCGAATAGGTGAGTCTAGGTCTGAGATTTAATGGATTGCGAGTTTGAGAGATTAACTTAGGTTTAGAATATTCATTCGAGTTTGCTTGTTTTTTTCTTTTTTTTTTAAGCTTATGTTTTTTTTTTCCAATGTTTATTTGATTTTAGATTGGGCTATGTTTTTTTTATTTGCTTTCTATTGAATTTTTTACTGATTTTGAAAATGATTCTGATTATCTCGCCCTCCAATATTAAGTTGTTTGGTGATTAAGCTTTATAGTTTTATTCAATTTGCTTTCACCAAGATTACCCTGGTTTAGCAAAAAATTCTGTTTTTGTCAATTTTTTTTAATTTTCATTGTAATTTTTATTTTTATTATTAAATTAATTAAACTTATTAAATCTAGTCAAGTCAATGACATGAGTCAATTTCTTTTTGGTTTTTTAGGAATGCGTGCTTCATTTTAATATTTTTTTATGTAGGAAAAAAATGGGTTGTACAACCGTTAGCATTGGTCAACAATCTAGTATATGTGTATAGTTAACGGACTACGAACTCTTTTGACAATGCAATTGACTGCGTGTTTATCAAAATTTAATTTTTTTTAATTTTAAATAATTTCGATGTACTAATATTAAAAATAAATTTTTAAAAATAAAAATTTAATATACTAATATTTTTTTAAAAAAATTTAAAAAATAATTATTAGTATAATACTATATACCCTCGACTACCTAGAATAATAATAAGTTTTGCTTTAAATATAAAGAGCAGCGGTGGTCACACCAGAACTAGCATTATCATACTACATTACTTGAAAACAACTAGTGATCAACAACAATAACAAGAAAAAACAAGAAGAAAAGAGAATGCCTCCTCTCTCTCCCTCTCCGTCTTTCTCTCCCTCTCTCAAAACAAAATTAAGGAGAGAAAAAAATTAAAAAAAAAAAAGAAGAAATTTTCCTTTTTTATTCCCCCCCGATGTTCTATTAGATTTTCCTTACCATCACCGTCACTGTCTCTCTCTCTTAATTTGTTTCTTTGTTTAATTAAAATTAAGGAGGATTAGGGTTTCAATAACTTTTATTGTTAACAACAATAAGAGATTATAGAGAATTTGAACATGGAGCCACGTGTCGGCAACAAGTTTCGTCTCGGTCGCAAGATCGGTAGCGGATCCTTTGGAGAGATCTATCTCGGTATATATTTTTCTTCTTCTTCTTCTTGTTTTTTTTTAAATACTTCTATTAATTCTGTTTTTCTTTTTTGTAAATCATCTATTATTTTGTATTGATTGTTTTTGTTTTACAGGTGCTAATATTCAGACCAACGAAGAGGTTGCAATCAAGCTTGTGAGTTTTATTTTTTAATTAAATTTGGCCTTTTTTTTTAATTATTTCAATCAGTGTGGGTTTTTGTAAGATTAATTGATGATGGTAAATTCATTAATCAGTTTTGAGAAATTTGTGGATTTGATATTTTTAGTTCTGATTATTAATTACGTTTTACTCATACATAGGAAAATGTCAAGACAAGGCATCCTCAATTGCTGTATGAATCCAAGTTGTACAAAATGCTGCAGGGAGGAAGTAAGGACCGACCTCTTCCTCTTATGTATCCATTTCTTTCTTTTTTAAATAAAAAAAAGATTAAATTGGCGCAAAGAGCGCGTATAGCCGACCCCAACTGCTTGGATTAAGGGTTTCTTGTTGCTGTGCCTAGTGTTTCTTTTGATTTTTGATATTTAGCTACTTAATTGTAACTTTTGCAGCTGGAATACCGAATGTTAAATGGTTTGGTGTTGAAGGCGACTATAATGTCCTTGTCATGGATTTACTGGGACCTAGTCTTGAGGATCTGTTCAACTTTTGCAGTAGGAAACTGTCTCTGAAGACTGTACTCATGCTTGCAGATCAGATGGTAGGATTTTATTTCGCTTCTTCTTCTTTGGTATCCTGTGCTCTACGTCGGTCATTTGTACTGAGAGTTTTGATTTTCCTGTCAGATTAATAGAGTTGAATTTGTTCATTCCAAATCCTTTCTTCATCGAGACATCAAACCAGACAACTTTCTGATGGGATTAGGGAGGCGTGCTAATCAGGTCTTGGGTTGGCACCTGTTCTTATGTGGAGTTCTTTTTCTTGGTGGTTGTTCTATGCTTGACCCTGATATTTAATATTTAGTTGTGTTTAGGTCTATGCCATCGACTTTGGTCTAGCCAAGAAGTATAGAGACACTTCAACACATCAACACATTCCTTACAGGTTAATCATTTGCAACTTCAAGTAGATTATTTTAGTGCATATTATCAATTTATTTAGCACTGCAAAAGGTGTAAGTTGTTGTTCTTCATCTGTTTGACCTAGTTTCTATGGTTTTTTATATCGGATGGTTTAGGGGGGCACTTTCTGGTGTATGGTGCTGGAAATCAAATTTTACACAAATAGTCATTAATTTATATTTCAAGTTTTTGTAAATTGCAGAGAGAATAAAAATTTGACTGGAACTGCAAGATATGCTAGCATGAACACTCACCTTGGCATTGGTAAAGATTATGACAACATTTCAATTCCTCACCCCCTTTGTGTTTAAGATGTTAACTTGATCGATGCCAGTTATAAAATTAATGTTTCCTGATTGCTTTACTTGTGTTTTTTTTTTTTTCTAGAGCAAAGCCGCAGGGATGATTTAGAATCTCTTGGATATGTTCTTATGTATTTCTTAAGGGGAAGGTGAACAATCCTGTCCCCCAATATTATCTCACTTCACCCTTGTTGTATATATGATTTTGTTGTGACCCGACCCCATGTGGTTATAGTCTTCCATGGCAGGGACTAAAAGCTGGTACAAAGAAGCAAAAATATGAAAAAATCAGTGAAAAGAAAGTTTCAACTTCTATTGAGGTATGCAGATGTTTCATGATAATGTGTTGATTTGTATTGTAAACATTCATCATATGTAACTGGTTTGAAAGGAGACTGAATTCTCATCAGGCCTTGTGTCGGGGTTATCCTACGGAATTTGCATCCTATTTCCATTACTGTCGGTCACTTCGTTTTGATGATAAACCAGATTACGCTTACCTGAAACGACTCTTTCGCGATCTTTTTATTCGTGAAGGTTTGAATTTTTCTGTTCAATGTTTACTTTAAAATATTGTATAGACCCAAGAACTACAATGGTAATACAAATAATTTTTTGAAACCATCTTACGATTTTCCTAATTAGAGATTTTTTTTCTTGCTTTAGGTTTCCAGTTTGACTATGTTTTTGATTGGACGATTTTGAAATATCAGCAATCACAGATTGCTAATCCTACTACTCGTGCACATGTAAGTGACAGCATTGTTGTTATTGTTCTCTTGGCTTAGAGCCTTTGACTGATCATCTGTATAATCCTGCTTTTTTGTTTGACTGGTGTATTTATTCATCTACAGGGCCCTGGTGCTGGACCAAGCTCTGGCATTCCTCCTCCTGGTGCTAATAATGCTGATAGGCAGTCAGGTAGACGTGTTGCTGCTTGATGGCGAACAAACTGAAGATTTTGGATTTATCATATGACTCTTTCATTGGGGATTGTTTGATATTTTTATTTTTTTATTTTTTTAGGTGGGGGTGTTATAGGTATTAGATGTTTTCCCACTTGGCTTTTTTATATAGTTTTAATTGGGATCATGTTTTATTCATACTCAGTATAGTTGAGTTTGGTTTCTACTTGTATTTTTTTTTTTTTTCATTTCTAGGTTTTCTTAGTATATTTGGTGACTATGTGGGAGAACCTATCATGTGTTTTATGGGAGTAGAGTTTTGAAATTGGATATTTAATTAATTTCTCCCCATCTTTTCTTTTTTATTGTTGGTTTGATTGTCCTCTGTTTTCTCTTCCTCGTCTTCTCCTCGCTCAATTTCTTACATCCCATCCTTACTTTTTCATTCAAAGCTTTTCCTTATGATTTTAATTTTGTGCATTCGAATGCATAGGAAAATGTCATTTTGGGTTTTCACTTAACCACAGGTGGGGAAGAAGGTGGACCTGGTTGGCCTTCAATAGATCATGCTCGAAGGCGAAACTCTGGACCTATTGTGAATTCTGGAAATTTATCAAAACAAAAGAGCCCTGTTACAAATGATCTATCTTTATCAAAAGATGCCACGGTATGTTCTGCATTGCATCTGCTCATGATGGCCTGTATTAATCAAATGCAAATGCCATTCTATTGTAGGTAGATGAATAAATCTTCAAATGAAATTGCCAGTATTGCCCTCAGCCTGCATGTTTTTCTTCTATAATTTCTGGATCAAGATTGTTCTTTAGATGAGTATGGACATAAATGCCAGGCATTGATTATTCTGGAAAGAGTTCATTTGAACCTTTTTTCTTTTCAATTGAATACATTCTGTGGTTGGTAACTCAATTCTGTCAAAATGCATGATTGCTGCATGTTGCCAGATGTGTGGGTTTTCAGATGTGCCATACTTGTCGAATCATTTCCACCATGTTTGAACAAACAACTGTTCTGCTTACTGTTTAGAAACTTTTCCAGTGTTTTGATGGTCTGTTATTTGATAGTTGATTTAGTGCGCGCTTGGGCCTGTGCAGTTGTCCAGCTCAAATTTTTTGCGATCTATTGTATCATCAAGGAATCCTGTTGTCTCCAGTAGTCGTGGTGCAGCCTTTGGGAACGATTCTGATCCTTCTCGTCCTCGCACAACAGATGCAAGCTTTGCAGTGCTTCAGAATGGGCAAAGAAGTTCAGCTGCTTTATCTTCAGAGCAGAAGCATTCGTCTTCTGGTAGAAATACCAACATAAAGACTTTGGAGTCGACTCTTAAGGGCATTGAGAGTCTGCACGTCAATATAGAAGGAAGGTTACATCATTAACCGATGTCAATTACAAATGCTTCCTGCTGTAAATTTATAATCGGATACTGTTGTTGCATATTGAGTGATGTGTTTTGTCTTGCTAACCTGTGCAGTGCATGGGGACAGTTCTATTTTTGGTAAAAAAAAAATATATCTCCAATGTGGAAGATATCAAAAGTTTGTGGATCTAAAATATATTTTCCTCCGCTCGTTTGTAATTGATGTGTTCATAAAATTAGAGCACCAAATAATCGTTGGCATAAACTATGCTTTTCTGCTCTATAATCGTGTGAGACATGATTGGTAATGTGGTTGCGGTTGTTTTTTAAAGTGTTTTTTTATTTTAAAATACATTAAAATAATATTTTTTTTTTATTTTTTTAAATTTATTTTTTACATCAGAAAATATAAAAAATATATTAATTTAAAGTAAAAATAAATTTAAATTTTTTTTTAAAATGTTTTTGAAACGAAATAGCAAACAGGAATCTGCTGCCCTCTGTTATCTGTGAATCATTCATAACTTTGCTTATAGTTATTGGATCAAAAAAATTTCATCTAGAAAAAAAAAAGAAAAAAGAGTGGCGTTACCAAGCAGGTTTTCCATATGTAAGTAAATTATTAACTCAAAAGTAGGCTTAGCTAGTCAATGGTTTTCAAATTAAATTATATGGGGTTGAATTTTTTTCTGTAAAAGTAGTAGAGGTGACAACAGTTTTATTTTTTTTGGTTTGAATTTTGGTCTTTCATTTTCAATCTCTTGTAGACAATGTAATTGATTATTTTATTTTTTATATAAAATCAAGCACCAACCTCCGGAAAAGCAATAACTATATAAAAAATAAATAAAAACAATTCATCAATCTCAAATTTTAATTAAAAACAGAAATTTGATGGCTGAAACCAAGAATAGGCCGACATGTGTTATGAGAAAAGAAAAAGGGGAGCAATGTGTTCTGTCTGTACCACCACCCCATTAGTTGTTGTTTTTTAATTTTAATGGAACAAATCATGTTCAGCAGCAAGGCAGCTCCCATTTGGTAGTGGTAAGCAGTAAGTTAATTTAGAGGTCTTATTGAGGATTTCAATTTGTGATTTATTCTAGGTATAAGTTTAAATGAGAATCCAAATTAAAATATCCCTTCTTCACGCGTCAAATGACATAAATAACAGGAGAAAGAAATTCTGGTTCTCTTCATTGTTTCTGCCCCTGGAGAAATAAAACATGACCAGACCAAACATGAAAGGAAAGAACAGAACATGAGAGGATCTTGTTCTTGAAAGATCAGTTAACCCTTTTGTTTTCTGGGCAAATAGGGCTGATGATACATTGTCCTGTGTCGAATACACTAACTAATGACTAATGAAAGAGAGATGACTCCTCCTTCCACGTGCAACCAGAAATCAAGTTCATCGCCCATCTAATAACAAGAATCGGCATCTTTTTGTCCCACTAAACGGATTAGCTTCTGGTTTGAACTAGGAAACAAGCAAATCTGTAATTGCAAAGATGTAGGATAATCAATCAACCACAAACAGTCCACTCTGTTTAGATCTTGCACATAAAGTGCCAATGGAATTCAAGCAAAGGCATACACATAAAACTCAATCCATAGATTTGGCTTCCTTCGAGCAAAAAGAAGAAAGTATACTACTTACGAAAAATAATGGCATTTAAGATTCTCAAAAGAGAAAATACAATAAATATGTTTATGTTCATCTCTCATCATTCAAAATAAAACAGCTCACACACTGAAACAATTTCTTCAGAAAGGCTTATGAGAGAGAAGGGAGGGAGGGAGAAGTAGTCACCCATCACCTCCATCCATAGACCACCTGGGTGCAAGTGTCCTTGATCCATCTAAAGCTCTTCCTTAAGGACCCTTTCATCTTGCCCTCTATCGCATAGACCTTGTAGTTAGCAACCCTTCTTTTCCTTTGTAGCTCGGGATCATTGAAACTCCAGCTTTTTGAAGATGACTCAAGATTACTTTTCCCTTTCTTCATCTTCCCTTCTTTTCCCGATTGATTTGGCTGTACAGAAACCGCGTAGCTGACACTATAAGACCTCAAATCTTGCATGTTTGTCGGTGCTGCTTTGTCTTCATCGTATCCCTCCATCTCTATCCTCCCTTCCCTGCACGATTTAGATCTGAAATGCTCCATCGGAAAGAGGAAAAAAATAAAATTACATGCACACAAATTGACAGATTCAAGAATTGAGATTAGGCGTTGGAGACGAGAGTAAGAAATGGAAAGTATTTTTGCTTTGCTTTACGGTGGTGGGGCTATATGAGTAGTATAATTTATGACCGACAAGGCGACTAATCGCTTGGCGTAATCAGATTTTTTTTAAAATAAATAAATAAATAAATCAAATGTTATAATAAATACTTAGCTAACTTAGAAACTTTTAACATTGTGGTCAAACAATGCTTTCTAAAATTTTTATTTTTTTTAAAAAGTTTTAAATTAATGTTTTATTATTTTCTTAAGGTGTTAATATTAAAAATTTAAAAAATATTATTTTGATGTATTAAAAAAACACTTTTAAAAAAATATTTATCACACTTCTAAATAAGCTGTTACTCACATTTTCACTAAGTAATCAAAATTTTATTTTAAAAACAATATAATTATTGTCAATATTTTTTTAATATCAAGAAAACTTTTAATTGTGAACTCAAAAACCAATGTGTTCATTTAAGCATCAATGAATTTTTTTTAATATACAACTTATTTAATGTATAAAAAAGTTATCATCAAAAACAAGTTTTTCTTTCTTTTTGAATGGATGCCATAGAAAAGAGCAAACCACATTTCACTATTTTTTTTTTTTATTCAAAACACACTCTAAATCAGGAAGTTGAGATATAGATTAAAAAATTTGATATCGGGAGGAGCCATTCAATATTTTATTTATTTAATTATATATCAATAATTTTTTTTAAAAGTAGCAATTTTAATTATATTAAAACAAAATAATTTTCTATCATAATTTCTCCTTTTCTTATCCAGCCTTCTTTTTTTCTCACAAAAAATACAATTTTTTTTTTTATTATATGTTCTTTATTCAATAAAAATAGAAACACATTAAGAAACACATTAAGAAAAATATAAAAAAAATTGAACAAATTTAAGGATAAAAAATGATTATCTCTAATGAGAACTCTTCTTCTTGTTAACGTGTCACCTTTTATTTTGGATCCAAATGCAACTGGATAAAAAGTCAATTCAATCTAAAAAATTGAAGACAATGTCGTTTTGGATTGACCCTTGTCAACCTGAGTAACTCGTCAAACCCACAACTTGTGTCATAGACTTGGTTGAGTTTAATAACCTTTTTTAGAATCTATTTTTTATTTAATAATACGATAATAAAAATAGATATGCACATGAAAATGACCAAGTAATGTTTTTTTTAAAAAAAACTCATAAATTCTATAATTTTATTTAAAAATAAAGTAAAATTCAACGATATTTAATCAGATAATATCTAAAAAATATTTTAGATTAATTTTTTAATGAGAAAACATGAATGGCAAAGTCATGCTAGACGCCTAAGACTAGGGGTGATCATTTTCGGTTCGGTTCGGTTTTTATCAAAAAAAGTAACCAAATTGAATTTTTTTTTTGAAAAAAAAAACTGAAACCGGGTCAAACCGACCGGTTTCGGTTCGGTTCGGTTTTTTTAGGGCAAAAAACAGTTCAAACCGGTTTGGCTCGGTTTTTCCGGTTTTGGCTCGGTTTTCTCGGTTTTGGCTCGGTTTTTTCCGGTTTTGGCTCGGTTTTTTCGGTTTGACTCGGTTTTGCTCGGGTTTTTTTCCAGTTTTTTGTCGGTTTCGGTTCGGTTCGGTTTTTTCGGTTTTTTGTTTATAAAACCGAAACCGAACCGAACCGGCCGATTTTTTCAAAAATTTAATCGGTTTAATTGGTTTTTTTTTCGGTTCGATTTTTTCGGTTATTTTTTTTTCTGGTTTTCTCGGTTTAATCGGTTTTTCGGTTTTTTTGCTCACTTCTATCTAAGACTGCGTGAGCTAGCAAACCTGGCCCATAAAAAGGTTAGGCATGCATGAGTATACAAGGCCAGGCTTGTACGTCTGAGTAGATAACACAATTGTTTTGGGATAAAAAAAGAAAGTAAGAGAAATGCCATCTATTGGTATGACTCTGGTTATCTAAGGTGGCCAAAAAGTCAGCCCCGATCTTTTTTAACTTAAAAATCTAGTTTTCAACTCTTTTTTTCATGTGACAACACCTAGAAAACACCCCCATCAATCTCAATAAACCTATATATAACCTTAAACCAACATTTACTAGGCCAAAAAAATAAAAAAATTACCCCAATTCAAAACATTCTCTTGCCTCAATCTATTTTTTTTTTATGATAATATGAAGGGTAAAAAAACACTTTAATGAAACTCCTTTTATTAAATAAAATTTATTAACACTAAAAAATAACTTTTTTTGTTGTTAGGATATAACCGACCGACTATTTTCTCTTTTTTATCTCATTTGCCGATGACTTTTTATTTGCTCTTTTAAAATCAGGTATAGAAACATTAACAAAGTGAAGTTTTTATTCCAAAATAAAGGGAGCATAAGAGAAGTGAACAAAGAATATGTAGACAAAAGTGAAGTTTTGCCCTCAAATTCTAGAAAAATCATGTTATTTTATTATTTTGTTTTGGTTTTCAGTTTGGTTTTTTTTTTCTTTTAATTGCGTCTTTATCCCACCAATTCAAACATTTTCCCCATCAAATAAAGTTTGAAAATATTATAAAAACCTTTAATTATCAAGAACATGTAAATATAAGAGACAATCACCTAAAACAAACACCACAACCAGAGGATGGAATAAGAAAAAACCTAATTATAAAAGAGAAAAAAAAGGCACAGTGCAGGCGTTATAGTAGAACAAAATTGTATTATATATATATATATATATATATGAGGAGGTTGGTTCATGTCATTATATTATATATAGTCCTTGATTTGAACTTGTACTAATTGTCATATCTTCTTCTGATGGAAGTTAGGGGGGATGGTGGATGGTATCATTTTCATTTATTCACAATATTGTCCATTTGCATGGTCTTAGTTGGACAACATCTGATCTGCCACGTGAAACTATGAGATTTGACAGTCAAAAATCAACCATAACGAAGATAAAGACACCGTCTTTTGTTGCCGTGCCGCACTTTTAAAAATCTTGAGCTTTTTGTTTTTTTTTTAATGTTTTATATATATATATATATATACTGAGGTTAAAAATAGATTTTAAAAAATAAAAAAAATTATTTTAATTTATTTCCAAATAAAAAATATTTTAAAAAAATAACCGCTACTACAATACCAAACTTTACCAAAGATAAGTGCATACAAAACATTCACAATTTAATATTTTAGTTCGAATAATTATTCTGATGACTTATTAGTTATAAGACATATTAACAATTAAAAAAAAACACATGAAAGATGTGTTACTATAATATGCTTTGTAACCAATTGGTTGGTTACAAATAACATTATTATATTCATGTAAATAAATATTTATTATTAATTGTCATAATTTATTTTTAGGTTATTCCCTAAAATTTATCATTTTCTCTTTTAAAATAATAATAAAAAATAGCAAGAATACTAATGATTTGGCAAAAACAAGCTGATGAGGATTTCAAATGTCTAGAAAAATTAAGCTGCAATTTTAGATGGAATAAAGAGCTTAATCTTAACCCATTGTACCCAGGACTGGAAAAACAATGTGGATTCAAGGTCAAATTAAATGATTATTGAACAAATCTGCATAAACATTAAGCCTAGGGACATAATTAGAGTTTTAATAGGTCAATTTGATTTAATCATGGGCCAAATTAAAAGTTTAATTATGTTTAAAAATTAATTTGGATTAAATTAAAGGATTTAATTAAATGCAAGGACTTAATTACACTTTAAATTGGTCAAATTAATTTTATTATGGACTTAATTGGTGAAACAATAAGTTTAGGAGCCCAATTTGAGTTTAATTAAAAAGATTAGAATTTTAGAGGACCAAACTTAATTTTTACAAAGTCAATTGGTTGAAATTAGGGGTAAAATTGTAAGAAAATCAAAGCTTTGGGTTAATTAGGGGTTGAATTGAAGAAATTCACAACCAATGACATTTTTGGAAAATGCGGCAAATTTTGGGGACTCAATTGATTGAAATTAGGGAGACTGATTTTTCCTTTCCACAACTCTATTTTGTTAGGGAGTTCTAGGTGTTGAAAACTCATGGTGGTATCATTTTTCTTTATAAAACATTTCAAACAAATCAATTATAAAATCATCATCGTGATCGCTTTTATGTTTATGATCAAAAAATCTTTTTCATTTTCAACCTTCTATAAAAGCTCTACAAATTCATAAATAGTTTTATTTTTTAATTTAAAAAACAAAACCTATGTATATCTAGTACAATCATAAAAAATCATAAACACATATCTATTACCATTTATACTTCTAGTTCTAGTTGGTCCAAATAGATCTATGTGTAGCAATTCTAAAGGTTTTTCGTTCGAAATGTGGTTTTTGCTCTTAAAAAATGTTTTACTTGTTTATCCATTTGCCATACATCATATAATTTTTCATTTTTGAATACAAAATGAGGTAGACCTCTAACTAGTTCGTTTTTGACAAGTTTTAAAAGGATGTCCATGCTTATATGACCTAGTATTCTATGCCGAAAAAAACTATTATTAATGCTAGTAACAAGACAACTTTCTATACTCATGCATATATTAGTCTTAATCTTATAGTTATTTCCTTTTCTATTTTCAATAAATATAACTTGTCATTTTCAAGGATTAAGTAATATGCATGCTCAAACATAATTTTGTAGCCTTTATTATACAATTGACTAATACTTAGCAAATTATGTTTTCGACCATTTATAAGAAACACCTTTTCTATTGAGGGAGATGACTTACCTCTAATATTACCAACTCTAATGATTTTTCTTTTTGAGTTATCTCCAAATATGACTTTTCCACCATTGATCTTGGTAATGTTTGAGAACAATGAATCATCTCTAGTCACGTGTCTTGAGTAAGCACTATCTAAGAACCACCCCCCATATTCTCTCGATTCCTACACACACAAAATCAAGATGAGGTTTTTGGTACCCATAACTTCTTAGGTCATTTATGGTTAGTGGTGGTTCCTTTTGAAACCCAAGTCATATTACTAACATTGTCCTTCTTCATGGGACATACATAAATCAAGTGACCAATGTTTTTACAATAATTGCATGTTTGGTTTGTGTCATATGATTGTTCGTTTAACTTTAACAAAATAGTTGTTTAAATACTTTTTATTTTTCTTGGGTTGATAGCTTAAGCCATTTTTGTTGAAAACACATCTTTAAGTGGCAAGCATGATTTATAAGATCTTAGAACCTTGAGTGAATTTAGCTAGTATAGTGTTCAACTTATTTTCCTTTAAAGCCTTATTTTTTTCTTCAAGTTGGTTCATCTTATAGCAATCATTAACTACAATGCATGCTTTCTTTTCTAATGTATCTTCTCAACAAGTACACATGCATGACTCTTTTTGAGTAAGCTATAATTAGAACCTAACCTTTTGAATTCATCATGTAATATCTCAAAAGTATTATGCAATTCATTATAAGAAAGGTTAGATTCATCATCCAAAAAAAGTATCTTATTATCGCTCTCAATTGTCATGAAACACATGATTGCAACATGCTTTTCATTATCACTTGGGTTAGAATTCGAGCCATCACTCCATGTTACTTTCATTGCTCGTTTGTGATGATGGTTCTTCTTCTTGTTTTAAAAAAGCAGGCAATCAACCTTTATATGTCCCGTCTTGTTGCACTTATAGCATTTAAGTGTTTCCTTACAAGATTATTTCTTTTTTCCATCCTTCATGAAGTTTGAGAATTTTATATCCATTTTGTTTCTTTCTTAGGAAACTTTAGAATTAACTAATGATTACAACAATATCAGCATCAACTTCTTCATCGTCATCATCACTATCAACAAGATGTATGGTTTTGAATTCCAATTCTTCTTTGACTTCTCTTCTAGCTCATGCTTTTCCATGTTGATTTCATAAGTCATTAATGAATTGATGAGCTCTTCTAATGGAAGTTTGGTGAGGTCTTTAGCTTCTCAGATTGTTGTTACCTTTGCTTCCTGAGTCTTTGGCAAGAACCTAAGAATTTTACTCGTGATATCGATATTACTATAAGTCCTACCAAGAGCATCCAAACTATTAGTTATAGTTGTCATTCTAGTAAACATACTAGTTATTGATTTATTTGGAAGCATTTTGAATAACTTATATTGGTGCACAAGTATGTTTTTTTTGGATTCTTTAACTTGATTAGGACCTTCATGAATTATTTATAAAGCATGCCATATATCTTTAGCATTTTTACAAGATGATATTTTATTGAACTTACTCTTACTCAATGTACCATACAAAGTGTTCATTGCTTTAAAAGTAACTTTTTACCACCATCGATATACTCACCCTTAGCCTTAGAAATCATTATACAATCTTTAATTTTAGTGGGCTTATGAGGTCCATTTTCAATAGATAGCCATAAATCATAATCAATAGATTGAAAATATATAATCATCCTAGCTTTCTAATAAGCATAGTCATTACCATCAAAGAAAGGTGACCTCAAGATGGATGATCCTTCATTTTGTAAATTAAAACTAGTGGTTATCGTTCTATTCAAAATCTAATTAAACTTGTATAAATGAGAACTAGACTCTAATACCAATTATTGTTCTAGGATTAAGGCAACAATAACACCCAAGAACGGGTGAATTAGGTGTTCCACTAATAATAAAAAATATTGTAATTAATTCAATTAAACTTCTTAAAGTAAAAAGTATAGGGATAGAAATCGCAAACTAAATTTTTAACATTGTTTGGCAAGCCTACATCCACACTTCAAACATCAAACCGATCTTGAGTATTGTATTCTTTACTAATCCAAGCCAAAGATTACAATATCCTTGATGAATCCTCACAAAGTCTTTTTTCACCACTTGAAAAAATACACTCCTCAAGATTTTTCACCTTGGTGATGTATCTCACTAATAACTAATAATTTTTCACTTAAACTCTTGAAAGATTACAATTGTTGGAAATGTAACAACACTTTCTCAAATAGGATATCATATAATTTAAAGTTCTTGTCTTTCTATATCTCACAAGATAACACTTAAAGAATTGAAAAGTATTTAAGTGTTGTGAGAATGAGAATGTATATTCTCGTGCAAGATTATAAAGGTTTTAATGCACATATATGAGTATAATTAGAGATTAATGATTCTGAAGTGTTTTTTTCTCTTAAGATAACTTGCATATGATATATGTTTTGATTATCTAAGTAATTCTGCAATTATATATATATATATATATATATATATATATATATATATATATATATAGAGATAGAGAGAGAGAGAGAGAGAGAGAGAGAGAAATGGTTGTTTTATAGTTGTTATTGTTCTTCTGATAGATAAAATGGTCGACTAGTTCATATTGTTCAGGACAATCGGTTGACCGATTCATGCAAAATACTAGTTTTGGCAATTTTAAACCTGATGAAACTTGAACTGACTAATCTGGATTTTATCAAATAATGCATCAGTTCTATAATGCATGCAATGTGTAGTGTATGTGTTAATTTTAATTGTAATACCAAGTAAGATATAAAAGTTTATACATTTATAACTAAAATAAATACTTAAAAACCTTACATCTTGGACTTGATTGATTTCTTTATTTAATTCTTTATACTTGTTGATGTGATCTTCATATAAACCTGTTTAAATTGATTTTCAACCAAGCATATCATTAATATATTTTTTATTTAATTGTTATTATTAAAATATATAAAATATTAATATATGACCCAAAGATCAACAACTCGATAGTCATATGAATATAAAAATACCATTGCAACCTATATAACCTTGATAGTCATAAGAATATAAAAATACCACTGCAACCTATATAACTTGAAAATGAAGAGCCAGCCAAATGTTAGATCCTTGGTTTGCCTATTTTTTTTGTAGATATTTTAAGGAATGCAACTATTAAGTATTGACAACTAATTATACAGACATAGCAATACCAAAACCAACAATACATGAAGAATGCCTACATCAGAAAGTTAATTAATTAGGAAGAAAAGGAAAATTAAGAAGGAATCTCATGAGATGTGCTTGAGATAACTGCTGAAGTAGAGAAAATGAATGATTTATTTATTAACTTATCAAAATATCAAAGTACGTTGAAAAAAAAAATCCAATATTTTTTTTATAAGAAAAAAAACAAGTGTGCAAGTCTCCCTTTACAAGTACAGTTACATTCGGACCTTTTCTTTTAGTCTTGTCGGGTGAACTTGATCTTTCAAGCATAGCAACACCTAGCCTTTTAATTTAATTTAATTCAATTTTAATTTAGTTTTCAATTAATATCCTCTCTTTTTTAATTGGTTAGTTTAATTATTTTTTAAATAGTAATTAATTTTTTAGATAGTTTTTAAAATTTCATAATACTTTAAAGAGATTATTGTAATTTAATTAAAATTTTTTTCTCTATTAAATTTTTGATAGATAAGATATATTAGTATGATGTATTCATAATAATAGAAATCAAAATGTGATAAACAACCAGGATAAAACCTCCAAGATAAATAGATAAAAATGTATAGAAAAAAAAAAGGACAATTGAAGTAAAAAATTTGCATGCATATTATCTTTTGCTTCTTATAATAAGCTTTAGCTAAAAATTATATTCAAAATGCTTTTTTTTTCTCTCTCTTAGAGCATCTCCAATGCAAAATGCTATTTTGAAAAGCTAAATTGATAAAATAGCATTTTGAATAGTGTAAATATAGCTTTTTTTACCATATCTATTCCAATGAAAAAAAGCCATTTGAAGAGTCATTTATATTGGAGTGGAAGAAACAAGTGTCTTATTATTTCTTAATAAATTTGATGTTACTTTTTTTTCCACATGTCTACATTTAATTGGTTTATTTTTTTAGTGGCCCCACTT